>Ga0194055_10000082_pt1 | contig 65770 bp, 52 predicted proteins | sample SepL449m_MetaG_FD_155482 | JGI IMG/M metagenome (GOLD analysis project Ga0194055, IMG submission 155482) | Anoxic zone freshwater microbial communities from boreal shield lake in IISD Experimental Lakes Area, Ontario, Canada - Sep2016-L442-9m | ecosystem: Environmental > Aquatic > Freshwater >... | reverse complement strand
GTCGCCGGACACTCGCTACGGCCCTCCAGGCCTTCGCTCGCTCGATGCTGACTTCGCTCCGCCATCCATGGCTGCGCTTGTCAGCAACGCCGGCTCCCGGGCACGGGCAGCCCCTCGCTGTGACCTCTCCAAGTAGCACAGGTTTTCAACCTGTGTGTCTTCCCGGTTCGCATTGGGCTCGCGGTATCATCGGTTGCATGTGCGATTCCGGAAGGGGGAGCAGCCGGATCGGAGGCACGCGCAGAAGCCGGTGAGACGTGTGCCCCGCGGCGGTCGCTCCGAAGCGTTTGAGACGAGAACTCACACGTCCCGCCGGCGTCGAGCATGTCGCCGGCCGGCTGCGGTGGCCCTCCAACGCGCGCGGATCACGTGTGGCCCGTATAATGCGGTCGCGCTTCGATGCGCCCCCACGCCTGAAGGTGTGGGGCTTCCACGCACAGCATGGCGGCTCGCGTTAGGACCGGCCGTGGGCTCGCCACCACTCGACGGTGGTCCTGAGCCCGGCGTCGAAGTCCTGTTTCGGCGTCCATCCGAGGAGCGACGTGGCACGGGAGATGTCGAGGCCGCGGCGGGGTTGGCCGTCGGGCTTCGTCGTGTCCCACACGACGCGGCCGCGGTAATCGCAAGCCGCGGCGATCCTCGTGACCAGGTCGCGGATCGCGATCTCGATGCCGCCGCCGAGGTTGATTGGCACCGGTTCGTCCATCACCTCCGCGGCGCGGACGATTCCCTCCGCGGCGTCATCGACGTAGAGGAACTCCCGGGTCGCCGATCCCGTGCCCCAACAGACCACCTCCGGAGCCCCGGCCAGCCGGGCTTCCTCGCACTTGCGGATCAAGGCCGGGATCACGTGGCTTGACGCCGGATCAAAGTTGTCGGCGGGGCCATAAAGATTCACCGGCAAGGCCACGGCGCTGGCGAGGCCGTACTCACGGCGGTAGCCGTCGAGCATCACGAAGATTGCCTTCTTGGCGACGCCGTAGGGGGCGTTCGTCTCCTCCGGGTAGCCGTTCCAGATATCGTCTTCGTGGAACGGGACGGGGCAGTGCTTGGGGTACGCGCAGACGGTACCCGTGTGGACGAACTTCTTCAGGCCAACGCGGCGGGCGTGCTCCACGAGGTGGAGGCCCATCGCCATGTTGGCGTAGAAGAACCTTCCGGGGTGGGCCATGTTGGCCCCAATGCCCCCCACCTCCGCCGCGAGGTGGATCACCATGTCTGGCTGGGCCACCTCATAGAGCCGGGCGACGTCGGCCTCGACCGTAAGGTCGAAGTCACGGCGGCGGGGCACGACAATGCTTGCGTCGGGCACGCCCCGCTCGCGAAGTACGCGGGTCACGGCCTTTCCCAGGAAGCCTGCTCCGCCGGTGACGACGATCCGCTGGCCCGCGAGATTCATCATGGGGCGTGATCCTGCCGTTGCCATGAGGTCAGCGGTTGGGCAGGCCCGAATCGTGGCCGGCGGCGATCAGCACCTGCTCCTTGCGGGCGAGGTCGAGGTCGGCGTCGACCATGTGATCGATCAGTCCATCGAACGAAACTCTGGGCTTCCAGCCGAGTTTTCGCCGCGCCTTCATCGAGGTGCCGAGCAGGAGTTCAACCTCGGCCGGCCTAAAGTACCGCGGATCGATCTCGACGAAGTCTCGATAGTCCATGTCGAGCCGCGCGAACACCTTCTCGCAAAACTCGCTCACCGCATGGGTCTCGTCGGTGGAGATCACGTAGTCGTCGGGTTCGTCCTGCTGAAGCATGAGCCACATCGCCTCGACGTAGTCGCCGGCGAACCCCCAATCCCGTTTGGCGTCGAGGTTACCGAGGTAGAGTTTCTTTTGGAGGCCGAGCTTGATTCGCGTGGCGGCCCGTGTGATCTTCCGCGTCACGAAGGTCTCGCCGCGGCGAGGGCTCTCGTGGTTGAAAAGAATCCCACAGGAACCGTGAATGTCGTAGCTCTCGCGGTAGTTGACCGTGATCCAGTGGGCGTAGAGTTTGGCCACGCCATACGGGCTGCGGGGATAGAAGGGCGTGGTCTCCGACTGCGGAGTCTCCACCACCTTGCCGTACATCTCCGAGCTGGAGGCCTGGTAGAAGCGGATCTGGGCGCCGACAGCGTCCTGACAGTCGCGGATCGCCTCCAGCAGCCGGAGGGTGCCCACGGCGGTCACGTCGGCCGTGTAGGTCGGCTGGTCGAAACTCACCCGCACGTGGCTCTGGGCCGCGAGGTTGTAGACCTCCGTTGGCCGGATCTCGCGGATCAGACGGGCGAGCCCATTGCCGTCGGCCATGTCGCCGTGATGCAGAACGAGCGGACGCTCCACCTCGTGGATGTCGCGGTAGAGGTGCTCGATCCGCTGCGTGCCAAACGTGCTGGACCGGCGCACCAGGCCGTGAACCTCGTATCCTTTGTCGAGGAGCAGTTCGGCAAGGTACGAACCGTCCTGCCCGGTGATACCTGTGATCAGGGCCCGCTTCGAGGAAGTCGACACGTCATTCTCACTGCCGGGTGATGTCCGCCCTGTCTAGCGCGGGCTGCGAATAGGAGAGATTATCCGCGACAGCGGCACACCCCAAGGGGCAACGGGATAAACCCGCCCGGGGCAGCCGTCTCAGCCCCCCGCGGCAGACTCTGGTGCACCGGCGGCGGGCTTCTCCAGCTGGTCGCCCTCGGCCGTTGGGCCGGCAGCCGGCGATTCGGCCTCAGTTCCGGCGATTGCCGTGTCCAGCATGGGCAGGAGTTGGGAGATGAAATCCTCGCACTCGACCATCGCCTGGGAACTGGTCAGCCGCGTCTCGTCAACGATGGCATAGAGCTTGTAGACGGCAGGTTCATGCACGAGCGCGATGCGGGCAATCTGCGGCGCAATCCAGGTGCGGCGGGCCGTCAGGTTCTCCTTGTCGATCTCGGCCTCGTCGCGGATGCCGTATGTCCAGAAGATGCGAAGCGTCTGCCCGGTCTTGCGGAACGTGCCGGTGAAGGTCTCCGCCTCGCGGCCGTCAGCAAGCTGCATCTTCTGGCGATGCTCGGCCTCGCCGATCTCGAACCCGGCACCGGGATAGCAGCGGTCGGGAGTGTGGCCGGAGGCGTCGTGTGGACGGGCGCAGACGACGAAGGCTGAGACCCGTGCCTTCGATCGAGAGTTGCGGTAGAGCCGCGAGATGTGGCCCACCGCTCCGGCCCGCTCGAGTTCCTTTGAATCTGCCTCGAGGTCCCGCTCGAGTTCCCAGCCGCCGAACGATTTGGGGAATCGCTCTTCAAGAAGCGTGGCGGCCTCCTGGAGATCCTTGGAGACGCCCTTGTCTTTCCACCGCTCCGTCAGAAAACCCTGCGCGACCGTGACGCCGAGCACAAGCACGGCCGTGCCTGCCAGCGTAAGCATTCCCGAAGCCGAAGACTTCATGGCGATTCCAGTTCCTGGGGCAGGGGATTCGGCACCCCCTTGGAAGGCGACGGTCAGGCCGGAGCAGGCGACGCGTAGAGTCTCCGCGGAGCGGAGTCGGACACGCCGTTGACCACCGTGCCAAGAACGCGAATGCCGACCGAGCGGAGCCGATCGACGGCACTGTTCACGTGCGGCACACGGCTCACATCGCGCATGGTTGCCACAATGGCGATATCGCTGAGCTGGCCGAGGAGAAGCACGTCGGCGAATGCCAGCACCGGGCCGGCATCGATCACGACGTGATCGAACGACTCGCGAAAGCCCTTGATGATAGCCGCCGACTCGGGGCGGGAGAGTGCGGTGATTGCCGCATAGTCGCACGCCCCTCCGGTGACCGCGAACAGGCCGTCGATAGATGTGGGCTGCACCGCCTCATCAGCGGAAATCTCGCCGCGAAGCAGCTCCGGCAGGCCCGCCCGAAGATCGAGGCCAAGGGCAAGATGGACGTTCGGATGACGCAGGTCGCCGTCGAGCAGGAGGGTGCGCTTGCCCGCGCGGGCGAGGCTCGCGGCGAGTTGGGCCGCGAACGTGGTCTTGCCTTCATGCTCGACAGCACTGGTGACGAGAATCACCTTCGGAGACTCGCGGCCGGTCTGGCTGACGACGGCGCGGATGCCGTCGACGCACTCCGCCACGTGCCCGTCGTTCGGCCGGCGCCGCGAACGCGAAATCCGTGGCAGCGTGCCGATCACCCGCAGGCCGACCCGCTGGGAGACCTCCTCGGGGACGCTGAGCCGGTCTCGGAGATACTCGAAGAGCACGACGGTGCCGCCACCGAGTGCAAGGCCCGCGAGCGCCGCGAGGCCTGAGAGCATCGTGCGAAACAGATCGTCACTGCCCTCAGGAACGCTTGCTTCTTCGATGAGCTCCACGCGATTCGGCATGCTCACGTCAATCTCGGTCGCGTTCAACTGCACACCCATCTGGTCGGTGACCTTCATGAGTTGCTCGATCTCCTGCTTGCGGGCCATCAGGTCCGCATTGGCAGCTCCGAGGGCCTTCACCTCGGTGGCGACCCGGTCGAAATCCTTCGTCGTCTGCTCGAGTTGCTGAGAGAGGATTTCCCGCCGCATCCGCAACACCACGGGGCTCTCGGCAGCGGCTCCGGTACGGCGGGAGGACGAATCCATGGAGAGCTGGGCCACGATTTGCGGGCGGAGGTCTTCCTTGCGATCTTCGAGTCGCTTCACCATCGCGTCTCGCATCGCCTCGAGACGCCTCACCGCCGGGTCGTTGCCACCCCGGGCGCTTCGCTCGCCTTGGTAGGCCATCGACTCCTCGATGCCCGACAGCCGTTCCCGGAGTTCGGCGAACTCGGGGTCGCGGAGCAGCAGCGCGTCGACCGTCTCCTCTGGGACTGACTGCTCGAGCGAAATCTCGCCGCGATCCTTGGCATCCATGATCGCCAGTTCGGCGTCGATGAGAGTCAGGTCTCGCTGCGTCTGGTTGAGTTGGGCCCGGAGCGTGCTGAGGTGATCGAGTAAGAGGCTGCGCTGCGTGGCAACCTCGGCGTTGTCTGCGGTGCCGAGGGACTTGGCGAGGTTGTTGTAGGTCTCGAGGCTGGCCCGCACCTCGGCCATGTTTTCCTTGTACTTCCGCTCCAGGTTATCGCGTCGCTGGAGCCGCTCCGACTTCTCCTTGTTGACGACGTCGGTGAGGTAGGCGTTCGTGACGGCGTTGACGAGTTGAGTGACCTCCTTGGCATTCTCGCCCCGCATGCGGACCTGCACGACTTCCGACTCCATCGGAGCCGAAACCTGCACGTTGCGCACCAAGTAGCCGACGGGATCATCCTCGTCGGTTAGCATCGCGAGCCCGGAGATCCCCGGGCGGCGAATGGCAGAGGTGAGCACGAACGGACTCTTGATGAGCTGCACCTGCGTCTTCCGGTAGGCCTCATATTCCGCGTTATCGCGGCCGCCGCCGACGCCGAACATGCCAGACTTGTCACGGACGCGGAGCCACGCCACGGCCTCGTACCCGCGGGGCAGGAAGAGAAAAGTGAGGATGCCGGCGAGCGTGCCAAGCGTGAGCGCCAAGGCGGTCGCCGGCAGCCAGCGACGGCGGAACGCATGCCACACCCGCCGGTAGTCGATGCCTCCGGAGAGCGGGTCGGCGATTCCGCCGTATGGCCCCGCAGACGATGGCGAGCCAAGCGGTGAAAGCACCGTGTCGCGGATGGGCGCAAGCATGCCCGCACCCGAACCAGCGGTAGCCGTTGCTGCGGAAGACGATCCGTCCATAGGTGTACCGGATTCGCTCATGTATTTTAACTATTCACGTCACGGACCAGACCGCTCATCGACCGAAGACTCACAGCGCTTCAGCCACCTAAACATCCCTTAAGTTTACCCCAATTTTTCGTCGCCATCACGCGGCGGCGAATTCGGCCTCGACTCGGCACTATTTCCGACTGGAATCGAGGGAAACGCCCCCGATTGCCGGGCTGCTGCGGGGGGCGTCATCGGCCGCGGTGACGCCGGCAGTGGCTGGACGGCCGGGCCCGCTCTATTGGTCAGCGGTGGGGACGGTCGCTGACCCGACGTCATCATCGTCGGCGCGAGGTCCTCCGTGACCACGAGGTACGAGAGAATCTTCATCTCCAAGACGAGGAACCCTACTGCCAGGAGCATCATGAGCATCGCCGCCGGGGTGCTATCGTGAAAGTGCTCGGCGATCGACATCTTGTAGTTGTACATCACACCCACCGTGGTGATCCGGAAGGCGTTGCAGATCAAGGCGATCGGGATCGCGCTCGCCGCGATCGCCAGGTTCTCCCACCACTCGAGACCACCGACCAGCATGAGCATTGCCGCCAGCCAGACGAAGATCGTGAGCATCTTCAGGCCGCTGCAGGCATCGACCACGCCGAGGACTTGCCCATCGCCGAGGATGATCCGATTGCCGTCGCGATACGCATCGAGCCCGATCGTCTGCAACGTGTAGGTGCTGACGATGGTCGCCACAGTCTGCAGCGGCCCCAGGAGGTAGCGGGTCGCTTCGTCGGGCAGCGGGTACATGAAGATCAGGCTGGCGAGCGGAGCCCAGGACCAGCGGAACATGCTCCAGCCGCCGGCGAGCAGAAACACGCCCATGACCGCAGGCACAAAGGTGTACATGTCGATCGTCACGATGCGATAACTCGCGCAGAACAGCCGCAGCGCGAAGCTCGCCACTAGCAGGCCGATGCCCGCGGCACGCGCCGTCGGCGTGACCGGCCCCACCGGTTTTCGCCACCAGAAGAGCAGGAGGCAGGTGAACACAGGCACGATCCAGCCGTGCTGGTACTGGGGGTTATCCCAGAACGATGGCAACTGGACGAGGCTCGGCCAATAACTGTAGAAGAGCATCGCCACGAGGACGCCGACCAAAATCCACGGCAGCCGCTGCTCGGGCAGCCGCATGTCGGCCACGAACTCGCGAGCCCGCCGCATGGCACCTTGAAGCAGGCCTTCGTCTTGGACCGCCGTGTTGACAGCCGCCTGCTGTGCGGCGACATCTGGCGTCGACTGCGGACGAGGCGTCCGATTCGCCGGCAGAATGGGTGAAGGAAAAGACATATTGTTTCAGTCGTGCCCCGGCGGAATGCAACAACTATACACACCGTTTTACACGAAATCATGTGGCCGGAACGGGGGGGTGCAAAAATCACCCCGGCACCAGATTTTGCCAGCATCCCGCCCAGGCTCGCGCGAGCAGTGTCCAGGTCGCAAAGAAGCCCGTGGACACGACAGCGGGGGCAGCCGCGGCCGCCAGCCGCGCGACCAGTCCGTGCGGCCGCACCAGGGCGAGAGGCAGCCTCATGCCCGTCGTCACGACCATCGCAATCACTACAGCCTGCCATCCGGCCGCCGCCCCGAACGCCGCGAGGCCACAGCGGTCGCCCGGCAGGGCCGTGATTGCTCCCGCGAGTCTCCCCGCCACCGCGCCCATGCAGGAGGCGACAAACGCGGCCTGCCAACCGTGCAGGCTCCCCGGAAAACCGCCGTCAATCAAGAAGCCAGGTGGACCGACCGTGGGGACGGCTGTCACGGTCGCGATCACGGCGGCCACCAGAGGTGCGGCCGCGTGGCACCCATCGGCGGCATGGCCGCGTGCCGCGGGGTGCTCACCAACCATCGGGGCCATGCAGGCCGTGAAGCTCCACGCCAGCATGGCCACCGGGATCACGGTGTGGAGGGCCCATGCCAAAGCGATCTGCCAGTCGCCGGACAGCAGCCGGTCGATGCCTGGCCGGGTGGCGGCCAGCAGCGGCGACCCTGTGCCCGCCAGTTCCGCGGTTGCGATCATCGCGGCGATCACACCGCAGCAGGCCTCGATAGCCGGGTAGCCCGCGGAGATCACCGCTCCGCAGTCGCGGCAGCGGCCCCCGAGGAGCAGCCAACCGAGAATCGGAATGTTGTCGCGAGGGCGAATGGCGGCACCGCACGCCGGGCACCGCGACCCATGGCTGACGACCGACTCTCTCCGCGGCACACGGTGAATCACCACATTGACGAAACTGCCCAGAATCGCCCCCCACGCGAATGCCATCGCGATCAGGACCAGTTCTGCTCCCGGAAAGCCGGACGACCAGTGGACCATCGGGGGCTGCCGAACACGCGTGGGGCTGAATGACGATTTCGTGTAGGGTACCCGTCCCGGCGGCCGGAATCATCCACCCGCCGCGTTCACAGCCCACGCTCTTCGTCACGCATGCCCGACACGCCTGATACCACACCGCCGTCGAATCGCCGTCGTCAGATGCCGCCCTGGCTCAACCTCGTGCTGCGGCTGAGCGTCACCGCGGCCCTGCTCGCCTACGCGCTCAAGGGCGTCGACTGGCCGAAGTTCACCGCGCTGCTGCTGCAGGCCGACTGGCGGTGGTGGGCGGTCGGCTTGGTGACAGGCATGCTCGTCCAGGCAGTGGCGGGTGTCCGCTGGGCCGCGCTCGCCCGGCCGCTGGGCTTCGACTTCTCGCGACGGTTCTTCGTCTGGCGTTTTTTCGAAGGCATGTTCTTCAGCCTCTGCCTACCGTCATCGATTGGCGGCGACGTGATCAAGGCCTATCGCATCGGCGATACGACATCCCGCCGGCTACTCGCCGGCTGCTCGGTGCTCGCCGACCGGCTCACCGGCCTTTCCGCCCTTGCCGTGCTGGGCGGCGCCGCCTTCGCCTCTCGGAAGTACGACCTCTCCCTGCCGGTCACGCTCGCCGTCGCGACAGTCCTGCTCGCCGTCGCCCTCGCGGTGTTCCTCCTCGCCGTTTCCTTCCTCGACCGGATCGTGGCGATGTTGCCCGACGGGAGCCCAGTCCGGGGTTTCCTCGCCCAACTCCTCCCCTACCAGCAGCGGCCGAGCCTGATCGCCAAGGCCGTCGCCTGGTCGTTCGTCGTCCAGGCCGGGGGCGCCTTGGGCGTGGGGCTGTCGGCGCGGGCGCTGGGCGTTGATCAGCCGCTCTCGCTGTGGTTCGCGGTGGTGCCGCTGGTGGCTCTCGCGATGGTGCTCCCGATCAGCATTGGCGGCTTCGGCGTTCGTGAGAACGCGTTGACGCTCCTCCTCTCCGAACAGGGCGTGCCGAGCGACCGTGCCGTCGGCGTGGCCCTCTTGTGGGGCCTGAGCACGATCATCATCGGCCTCGTCGGCGGCGTGCTCTTCCTGCTCGATCGCGAGCCGACGTCAACGGCGGCGAAGTTGCCCGAGGATTGAGCCGGCGTCACTCGTGGCGGGTGCGCCGGGCATCAACGAGCAGGATACCGGCGACCGTCTTGGCGTCTTCGATGCGGCCGTCGAGGCACATCTCCACCGCCTCGTTCCAGGGGACGACCCGCGTGGTGATCTGTTCGCCCGGTTCGAGGGCCTGCGAGCCTGCCTCGAGGTCGCTCGCGACGAACAGGTGCATCCGCTCGCGGAGGATCCCAGGCGACATCCAGAAGGAGCCGGCGTGCTCGATCCGGCCGGCCCGGTAGCCCGTCTCCTCGACGAGTTCGCGGCGTGCCGCGTCTGCGAGCGACTCCTCCCGGTCGAGCGTACCGGCGGGGAGTTCGAGGAGCGTGGCGCCGACCGCCGTGCGGACGACGTCGATCAGGCACACGCGGTCGGCCGAAAGGAGCGGCACGATCACGACGCTTCCGGGATGGAGCACGACCTCTCGGACCCTGATGGCGCCGCCGGCGAGCGGTTGCTGGCGGCGTATCACCGTGAAGCGGCTCGCCTCGAGGAGGGTTTCGTCGCCGTCGATCCAGCCATCCATGATCAAGCCTCCGTGGAGTTCTCACGACCCACGATCCGCGCCGCACGGCCCGCGACGGTCAGCGTGGCTTCGGGCTCGAGCCCGCGGCGATGGATGATCGCCAGGCCGCACGCCCCAAGCCGTGGCGACGCGCACGACGACGTCAACGTGCCCACCTCGTCACCACCGCACGACACGACGGCGCCCGGAGGCGGCACGTCGTCACCCTCGACGATGACGAGCGCGAGCGTGCGGTTGACGTGGCCGAGCGCATCGATTCTGGCCACGGTTTCCTGGCCGAGGTAGCAGCCCTTCGTGAAGGAGATCGCGCGGGCGTTGCGATCGAGTTCTTGCGGCAGCGTCTTCTCGGGGATATCTCGCGCCAGGGGAAACCGCTGCTCGATCCGCAGCGCGTCGAGGGCGGCTGCATCGCCGCGAGGCAGCCCTTCGGCCGCGAGCCATTCGTGGAGTGCCGAGAGATCGTCCACCGACACGCGAACGAGAAACCCACCCGCCCCGAACCAGTCGACGGCGACGACGACTGCGTCGGTCCTGCCGAAGCGGATCGAGCGGTGGCGAAGCGGCGTCGTGGGCACGTCGCTCCCAAGACGATCCGCCAGCCATCGTGCCGCCCCAGGCCCAACGACGGCGACGCACCGCTCGTCGCCTGACGCATCAACGAGGACGACGTCCTCGCGGATGTGGTAGTGCTCGAGATGGTCGCGAAGGGTGGCGGCGACGGCGGCGTCGCAGTCGATCAGCAGGCCGTCATCCGTGCGGAGGATCGCAGCCAGGGCGATCACCCAGCCCCGCACGTCGGCGAACATCCCCTCTGTTCCGTCGCCGGGCGCCAGCTTTCCAACTGCCGCGGTCGTGAACTTGTCGACAAACGTGGCGGCGGCTTCCCCGGTGGCCCGGACGGTTCCACGCGCGGAGAGGTCGGTCCACGAGGCCGCCGTGCGGAGGGGCGGGCGACCGTGGAGACCGGAAGCGGGCTGCATCCCCCCACCCTACCACGTCGCCCTGCCCCGCCCCGGGGAGCCTGGCACCCGCCGGATTTTTTCATTCCGGCGCGAACGACCCCGCGGCGACCTGCGTAGTTCATTTCACCGCGACGACATGGATGCCATGAGGATGCCATGAGGGTCGCGGCCCCGCTACTTGGTCAGAAGGTCAGGAGAACGAATCATGGCCACCGTGCACTACGACCGGGAATGCCGCGACGATTATGACGATTCCGATTCCCGCTACGGCGACGACCCCCTCGCGGTCGCCGACACCGAACACTCCGACGCGGCCCGTGCCGAGTTCGAGTATTCCAATGCTTTGCCGCGGCCATCGTCTCGTGAGGCCAAGCCGCTTCACCGGATCGCGGAGGTCCGGCAGCGTCAGGGCGTGACCCTCCGCAACGTGGCCCGTCGGCTCAATATGGCCCTGCCGCAGGCGCGGCGACAGGAGCAGCCCGATTGCGATCTGCGGATCACCGACCTGCATCGCTGGCAAGAAGTGCTCGAGGTGCCCGTCGCCGAGTTGCTCGTCGAGGGCGACGGACAGCTCTCAGGACCGGTGCTCGAGCGGTCGAGGATGGTAAAGCTCATGAAGACCGCCGCGGCGATCCGCGAGCGGACGGAAGGCCAGCCCGTCGGCCGGATGGTGACGATGCTGATCGAGCAGATTCTCGAGATCATGCCGGAACTCTCAGACGTCACCCCGTGGCATGCCGTGGGCCAGCGGCGGACGCTCAACGACATCGGCCGAGCCGGTCAGATGGTGGTACCCGAGGAGGTCTTCCGGCCCGTGCCGGGGGGCTGAGGGTGGCGGTCCCGGGCCGCCTTGTGGGGCCGTGGACTCCCGTCTACGATCCCGCCATCGCGGAACGGGGTCGTCCCATGCCGCAACTCTGTCGGAGTTCGGGAGTCAGCCGTGTCGTCATTCGTCGGCGTGCTGGGTATCGCGCTCGTGTTGTTTCTGGTCGTGGCGGCCACCGGCCGCGCCATCCTCGGCCGCTGACGCCGCTCGAGCCAGGCCCAGCGCCATCGCCGCCAGAAAACCGCCGAGCACCCCTACGAGGGTGACCCAGGCCGTAATGGCGAGGGAGAGGTAGTCGCGGAGCCAGACCAACTCGGGTGGCTCTGCACTCTTCGGCACCTTTCGTTGCACCGGGCCGTCGCGGCCCGATTGCCTCCGCATGTCGGCGCGGAAGGCGTCCCATTCCGCCTGAGCTTCGGGGCTGGCGACCTCCGCCAGCCGGCGGTCGCGCCAGGCAACCAGCGCGAGCGGAGGCGCGGCGACCGCGGCGAGCCAGCAGGTGAGCACCAGCACCGCGAACGCCCTCTCCCACGCGGCATGTCGTCTTCGCCGCTGATTCTTGCCTGCCGCCATGCCGCTTCCCTGCCAGGTGTCGCCAGAGTTCGCCGTTGCCACACAGTGCCCTGTTTTCCCAGGGTGTTCCAGTCTGGCATCGCCCCGCCCACCCTGCTACCGTCTCGACCCGATTGTGGTCCGCCGCCAGCGGCGGACCGGCCCCGCCACCACGGTGATGACGAGGAGTTCCACCAGTGCGCCGTTGCCTTTTCGACCCTGCGATCCGGAGCGTGTTCATCGCGGCCGCGGCGCTGGCCTTGCCTGCGCCCCAGCCTTCGTTTGCCCAGAGCGGCTGGCTGCCGACCACCTGGTTTACCGGTGGCGATGTCGACCCGAAGGCGATGTATCCGTTGGCTGAAAAGGATGGCCCCTGGCTCGTGCTGGCCACCACCTTCCGCGGTGAGGGGGCCCGCGAGGACGCCAGGAAACTCGTTCAGGAACTCCGCGGCAGCCACCGGCTCACGGCGTTCACCCACGAGAAGGCGTTCGACTACACCGGCGAGCAGCGGGGCATGGGGCTCAACCCCGACGGCACACCGAAGCGCATGCGGTATGCCAACGAGGGGCATGTGGTGGAGGTGGCCGTGCTGGTGGGTGACTTCGCGTCGGCGGAGGATCCGCGGGCACAGAAGATGCTTCAGAAGGTCAAGCAGCTCCGGCCAAACTCGCTCGAGGGCACGAAGGCGAACCGGCTTGAAAACGACTTCATCCAGGCCAATCGTGATCATGTGGGCGGTGCCGGGGCCACGAAGCCGCCGCTCCACACCGCGCTCCTCATCCCCAATCCGCTCCTTCCGGCCGACTACTTCTCGCGGCAGCAGATCGATGAGTTCGTGATGGAGATGAACGCGGACGTGACCCACAGCCTCCTCGATTGTCCGGCGCGGTACACCGTCCGCGTCGCCACGTTCACTGGCGCCGGCACGTTCAACACCGGCTCCAGCCAGGTCGAGCCTGAGGCCGAGGACGACAGCCTCGTCGACGTCAATCGATTTCTCGAGGTGCTCAAGGGCAACGGCTGGAAGGATCCCCAGCTCCGGGGCGTCGAGGAGGAGAGCCGGCTCGTGGATGCCGCCGACAAGGCTCATCGCCTCACGGAGGCGCTCCGTCGCAACGGCTGGCCGGCGTGGGAGTTTCACGACCGCGATTCGAGCATCGTCTGCGTGGGGAACATCGATCAGCTCACGCTGCCTGGGCCCGGGGGGCGGAAGATGCCCCATCCCGAGGTGGCGAGGATTGTGACGTCGCTCGGGCCCGACCCCGCGGCGCTCGCCCGTGGGCAGATCATGCCCAGGGCGTTCGACGGCATCATGCTCGACGTCCAGCCGCGGCCGATCGACGTCCCGCGATCGCCGGCCGGCCGGCGGTGATCCCATGCTCGTGCTCGGCACCACCAATCACGGCAAGCTCCGCGAGCTCCTGGAGTTGCTCGAGCCCCACGGCATTGGCTGCACGTCGCTTGCTGGCCTCGCAGCCGCGGTCGATGTCGACGAGACAGGGTCGACGTTCGCGGAAAATGCCGGGCTGAAGGCTACCGCCCAGGCGGTGGCCCTCGGTCGCTGGGTGCTGGCCGAAGACAGCGGTCTCGTGGTGCCCGCGCTTGGCGGTGATCCCGGCGTGCTCTCGGCTCGGTTCTCGGGTCCGGCAGAAGGTGCTGATCGCGAGGCCGTCGACCGGCGGAACAGCGCGCTGTTGCTCGAGCGGCTCGCGGGCCGCAGCGGTCGCGAGCGGTCGGCCCACTACGCCTGCCATGCGGCGCTCGCCGATCCCGGTGGACGGGTCGTCGCGGTCGCTTCGGGAACATGCCACGGACGGATCGCGGAATCACCGGCGGGCTCCGGAGGCTTTGGCTACGACCCGCTGTTCATTGTGTCGGAGTATCACCGCACGTTTGGCGAACTTCCCCCGGCGGTCAAGAGCGTGATCAGCCACCGGGCACGGGCGATGCGGGCGATGCTTCCGCTGATCGTGCAGGTCCTCGCCGGCGGCCCCTGACGGCGTCAGGCCGGCGATGTTTTTTCCAGGCGGTGGCGGATCACCCGCAGCACGTCGTCGGTGCCGTCCATCCGTCCGGCGACGGCCGCCAGCGGCGCGGCGAACTGGTCAAGGCCATCGACGAAGGCCCGGACAACGCCGGGCGTCACATCCTCGAGCAGGCAGAAGTCGCCGCAGCCCATCGAGCGGAGGAAATAGCTGTTCATCATCTGTTCGGAGTGCGCCCGCTCAGGCAGGACGAGCAGCGGCTTGCCGAGGTGAAGGGCCTCGCCGATCAGTTGGTTACCGGCGGCTGACACAAGCCCGCGACAGGCTGCAAGATCGGCCACGAAGGCCTGCTCGTCGATCGCGTGAAAAGACACCTGCCCCACGGCGTTGCGCTGGCCAAGGCCGTAGACCCGCACGGGCATGCCGCAGTCGGCCAACGCCTCGATCGCTGAAAATGGCGTGTGGCGCCGGAGGTAGCTGAGGATGAAGCCATCATCGCGAGGTATGGCCTCGACGATCTCACGGCGGAGAAGCGGCCCGACCTGCACCACGTGCTCCCAGCCACGGCGGAGCGGCGGCCTGAAGAACGCCGACACCACCGTGTCGGAAGCCTCCATCACATACATCCAGACGGCGTGGCTCATGAACCATGCGTTCCACTGAAGCGACCAGGGGAGCGAGTCGAGATCGTAGGTGAGGAGGAAGTGCTGGTGATCGACACTGAGGAGCGGGATGCCCATGCGGCCCGCCGCCCGGGGCAGGGCCGGCTCGAAGTCGGTGATCGCCAGATCGGCGCCGAAGATCTCGAGTTCGCGCAGCATCTGGTCAACAAGCGGGCCCAAGAGTCGCGCCTGGTAGTCGAGCCCCGCGGCGATCGACTTCATGACGTCGAGGCGCCCGCCGCTGTACTCAAAGACGACGCCCGGAATCTCCTCGACCCTCACCCGCGGGTGGCCCACCGCGAACTGCTGTCGGAGGAAGGCGAGGGCGTCGGCGGAAGTCCAGACGAGGACATCATGGTCGGCCTCCAGACGGCCAACGAGCGTGCTCACACGCGTCGCGTGGCCGCGGCCCTCACCGCACAGACTCATGGCGATTCGGGACACGGCAGGGTGGCCGAGGATGGTGGGGTCGCGCCGACGTGGCGTCCCTCATAGCGTCCGGATTGTCGCTGGAGGACCGCGGTTTCGCCAGCGGCCCCGGTGCGGTGCTTCTGGATCGTCCATTGGTCGCGTACCATGCGGGGAGCAGTGCGGCAGGAGATGGCATGATCGGACTTCGAACACCAACCAGTCGGCGGCGCTGGCCTTGTACAGTGGCATCGCTGGTGATGCTGGCTGTGGCTGGTTCGGGGCCGGCCTCCGGGGCCGATGACGCGCCACCAGAAAAGGGCCCGCCCCTCGCGTTTGTCGGAGACACGCCGATCGACGGTGCTGCGATCGGCCTCGTGATCCGTCGGCTGCATCCGGTGTCGAAGCCGTCCGGCGAGCAGCGTCGGCAGATCGAGGTGTCGGTGCTCGAGCAGCTCGTCGACGAGGCGCTGCTCCGCGCCGAACTCGCGAATCAACTTGTCGAGGTTGCCGATGGCGAGATTCAGGCGGGGGTTGAACGTCTCCGCGGGCAGTTGGCATCCCGGGGGGTCACGCTGGAGGCGTTTATGGCGGAGTCGGGCCGCGACGAGCGGGGGGTTCGCGATCAGATCCGGCTCGAGCTTGCTCTCGACAAGTACATCAGGCCGCGGATGACCGCCGACAAGGTTGCCGCATTCTTCGAGCAGAACCGCCGCGAGTTCGACGGCACGCGGCTGCGGGTCAGCCACATCGTGCTGCGGCCCGACATCGTCGATACCGAAGGGGTCGGTCGTCAGGTGCGCCAGGCGGACGTGATTCGCCGCGACATCCTCCAAGGGAAGATCACGTTCGACGAGGCGGCACGACGATTCTCAGCCGGGCCCAGCCGCCACAAGGAGGGCGACGTCGGCTGGATCACGCGCTCCGGCCCAATGGTCGAGGCGTTCACCAAACCGGTGTTCGCACTCGCCAAAGGCGAGGTGTCGAAGCCGATCATGACGCCATTCGGTGTCCACCTCGTGAAGGTGATCGATGTGGAGCCCGGACGCATCGGACTCGATGCCGTCCGGCCCGGTCTGGAGAAAATGATGGCCGCGCAGCTCGTCCGTGAGCTGGTGGCCAAGGCCCGGGCATCGACCCCGGTGACCTACACACCGGGCGTCACCCACTTCGATCCCGCCACGCCCGCCGACGGGCCCGATCCCAGGCGGATCATCGTCGAGGGCGGCGAGTAGCGAGGCAGGCCAGGGGCGTTGAAAAATCTCCTCTACGGCGTGCCCCCCTCTTGCGCAGTCTCCGTGTCAGGCTGGGTTTCACGGTTGCCGTGGCGACGGATGGCCGCTAGCCTCCCTGCCCCGCGTTGAGGCCTCGCATCCTGCATGAAGATCCGATCAGCACTTCTGGTGGCGTTCATGATCGCCGTACCCGCGGCGGCCATGTTTTCGCACCGTATCCCCGCCGATGTCCGCCGCTCGATCCGCGACCAGGTGGGCCGGCTCACGGCTGCGTTGACGCCGCCGAGTTCCGCCGAGGCGGGCGGTCGAATGGCAGGCGGGAAGGAATCAACGAGCGCCGAAGGGCCCGTCGTCGCCGCGGCCGTTGCCGTCGGCCCGGCGTCCGGTCCGGCTGCTCCGCTGGTCGCCGCCGCAGAGACGGACGGCAACGACGTCTCGGGGCGGCTCGCCCGGCTCGGTGCGATCGGCTTCGAGTGCCGGCCGATCGCCGGCGGCGGTGGCGAGCACATGGCGAGTTGTAGTGTGCCGCTCGACGGCTCGGGGCAATTGCTGCGTGTGTTTCACGTCACCGGTGGCGACGCACACGCTGCGGCAAACTGCTTGCTCGACGACGTCGTGGCCTGGAGGGATCGAGCTGGCCTGCAACGGGCGGCGGCCGAGCCGGCTCGCGCCGGCGGGCAACCGCTGCGGTTCTGATCCCGATCGCCATTCGATGATTCCATGAACCCGTTCGCGATGCATGGCCGACGCGGCGCGACACAGACGCTCGCGTCGTGCCTTGCGGCAGCAGGAGCGGGGTCGTTGGCGACGGGGCTGTCCTCAGGCCGACGGCGTTGGCTTCTGGGCGACCGGACCGACCAGACGGTCGACGAGCACCCGGCGCTCGGCCAGCACGTGAGGACTGACGAACTGGCCCGTCTCGAAGCAGCCATGTTCCTGGCCCGCGAGCCCTTGACGACCCGCCGACTGGCGAAGCTTGCACAGCTGCCAGATGGCACGCGGGCGCGGGTGCTGCTTCGGGAACTGCGGCGGCTTCAAGACGCCTCTGGCGCGGCGTTTCGCGTCGAGCATATCGCCGGTGGCTACCAGCTGCTCACCCGCGGTCCCTTCGGACCCTGGGTTCGCCGGCTCCTCGATCAGCCTTCCGCCAGCCGGCTGTCCGCGGCGGCCCTCGAGACGCTGGCGATCGTGGCCTATCGGCAGCCGGTCACCCGGGCTGAGATCGAGGCGATCCGAGGGGTGGGTAGCGAGGAGATGCTCCGGCATCTGCTGGAACGCGATTTTGTCGCGGTTGGCGGGCGGGCCGAGGACCTTGGCCGGCCCAACGTGTACGTCACCACCCGGCGGTTTTTGGGGGCTTTTGGGCTCGCCAGGATCGAGGATCTGCCTGCCGTGGAGTCTGCTCCCGGCAATGCCGAGGGCAACGCCAGCGAGACGGCGGCCGACGGCGTCTGAATCCCCGGACGGGCGACTTGCACGCTCCGCGAGCGGTGGACACACTGTCTGCCTCGCCGGGCCGCCCGCAGCATTCCGAAGACAGGTGTTTTTTCGCCTGCCGATTGGACGATGCTGGAGCGATCAGGTAGAGAAATATCCGGTGGTGTCGTTGTTGATCAGTTCTAGGAGGTTTTCGCCGTGACGATCGCTGCAAGTGGCCGTGAGCATCGAGATGTTCGGGACGCAGACGTGTTCTCGTGGAACGAACTGCCTGAGTTGCTCGCCGCAGTCGACCTTTTCGACGTCTGTGGAACGTCGTGCGAGCCGGTTGCTACGAGCGACCGCGCTGGCGACGTAACGTTGGACGGCAGGTGGACGCTTCGAGACGACAGGCTCGTCGCGGCCGGTGATGAAGACAAGGATGATGGCGAGGACGACGATTACGAAGACGAGGATGAAGAAGACGACGATTTCGAGGACGAGGAGGAAGAGGAGGAAGACGACGAGGACGAGGACGAGGAGGAGGACGAGGAGTGGGAGGAAGTCGAAGACGAAGACGACGAGGAAGATGACGAGGAGGAAGAGGAAGAGGACGACGAGGAAGAGGACGAAGACGAGGACTGGGAAGACGACGACGAGGACTGGGAAGACGAGGATGAGGACGAGGAAGATGACGACGATGACGACTGATCGTCATCGCCCGAGTCCGCTCATTTGCCGGCGAACTCGATCGACCCACTCACGCGAACTGGGCCCCCGATGAGGGCCCGTATTTTTTCGCCCGGCTGATTGTGTGGCCGGGTCGCGCGACTGGTCAGGGGGCCGTGTCGCTGAGTTCGAGGCGGGTCACATGACCCCGTCGCTCCACGTCGATGATGGTGGTCGTGCCGGCCGCCTTCAGCCGCGCCAGCATGTCGGCGTGCGATGAGATCCTGGCGTCGTCGATGGCCATGATTCGGTCGCCGGGCATCATGCCGGCACGATTCGCCGGAGAATCACGCCATACGCGGATGATCACGGGTGCATCGGGCTCCCCTGAGTCGTTTCGGGTGCCGATCCCCCAGCGGCCTCGAGGACTGCCGTCGGTGTCCGGGATCGCCGCTTCGAGCCGGTTGCGAGCGGTGTTCGATTCGGTGCGGCACTCGCCGCGAAATGGCGGGATCGATGCCGGGTCATTGGCGACGGCCGCCACGAAGCCGAGTGCGAGCCGCGCCACCGGCTCGATGCCGGGCAGATTCACGAGGTGCACATCGTCGCTGGGCCTGTGGTAGTGGTCGTGGAGGCCGGTATGGAACATCACCGTCGGGATTCGGGCTGCGATGAACGGGTAGTGGTCGGAGTCTTCCTCGATGTCCCAGACGAAAGACAGGTCGAGTCCGGCGGCATGCGACGGGCGGTTGTTGGCCTGAAGGACCATCTCCCGCAGGCCGTGCGCCGTCCGGCTGCCGTAGACTTCGAGACGGTTGCCCCGCAGGCGTCCGATCATGTCGAGGTTGACTGACAGCACCACCCGCCGGCCGGCCAGCCCCGCGGGGGAAACCCGGAGGAAGTGGTAGGACCCCAGCAGTCCCTTCTCCTCGCCATCCCAGAAGGCGATCAGGATCGACCGCCGCGGGCGTTCCGGGAGGTGGCCGATGGCCTCGACCATTTCCAGGAGCCCGGCCACACCCGATGCGTTGTCATCGGCTCCGTTGTGAACGTAGCCAAAGGGGCCGTAGCTGTTGTCGGCGTTGCCGTAGCCCACGTGGTCGTAGTGGGCGCCGACGACGATCACCTCCTTCGCCAGCTCCGGATCGCTCCCCTCGATGAGAGCCAGGATGTTGCGCATGCCGCCGAATGGCTGGAAATACGTGCCGGAGTCGCCCGCTGGCGGAATCCCGAGTTTGGTGAGTTGCTCGACGATGTAGGTGGCCGCGGCACGGCCGCCCCGGCTTCCCCCTTCCCGACCCTCGAACGAGTCATCGGCCAATACGCCCACGTGGCGGCCGGCATCGGACGCCCGGATCGTGGCGTGGGCGGCCGACATCATCTCCGCGGCCGGAGAGGCGGCGGGGGCGGCGGTTGCGGCGAGTCCGAATGCCAACGCGGCGCAGGCGAGCCTGCGGCCTGGGCGGTGTGTGTTGCCGGGTGAAGTGGGTGTATGTGACACGGTTCTGCGCTGCCTCCTTGCGGGACGCCAGAGTGGCGTTCAGAATAGTCGGCGAAGGATTTCCCCGGACCACGGGGTTTCTTCCCGGTTCCGTCGGCTGAGTTCGGGGCGACCTTCCCGTCTGGGAAATTCGCGTCGGCCTGGGAGGCGACCCGGTGCCGGAGAGGTGGCAGAGTGGTCGAATGCGCGTCTTTGCTAAAGACGTGTCCGGTCAAAAGCTGGACCGCGGGTTCGAATCCCGCCCTCTCCGCTCGGTTTCGTGATGGCTGACGGTGATCATTCCCTGAGACGGGATGGCACGACATGATCCCCCCGGCCTTGCCGAAACTCACCAGGCACGAGGTGCGGGAACTCGATCGCCTCGCGATCGAGGAGTATGGCATTCCGGGCGTCGTGCTGATGGAGAACGCGGGCACGAATGCCGCGCGGTTGCTCGACGGGCAGGGCATCACGGGCCCGGTGGCAATCGCCTGCGGCCGGGGCAACAACGGCGGCGACGGCTTCGTGATCGCGAGGCACCTCGAAGCCGCCGGGCATCGGGTGCGTGTGCTGCTGGCTGCCGTGCCGGAAGCCTATGCCGGGGACGCCGCGACGAATCTCCGGATCGCCGAGCGGAGCGGCCTGTCGATCATCTGCTTGGCTGAGGCCGACGAGGCGGCGTGGCGAAGGGAACTTGCCCGGGCGGCATGGATCGTCGACGCCCTGCTCGGCACGGGTGCGGTAGGCCCGCCACGGGCCGCAGTCGCCGTTGCGATCACGGCGATCAACGAGGCGCGGGCTGCCGCTGGCGATTTCGCGGCACGGGTGCTGGCGGTCGATCTGCCGTCGGGTCTTGACGCCGACACGGGCGAAGCGGCGGGACAGTGCGTGCGGGCCGACCTCACCGCCACGTTCGTCTCGGAGAAGGCAGGCTTCGCGAATCCCGCCGCGGCGGCGTTCACCGGCACGGTCCACGTGCTCGGGATCGGCGCACCAGTTGCCCTCCTCCGGCGGTTCAGCGTTCGTGTGTGAGTTCGCGATCGAGAAACGTCCAGCCCAAGGCGTCCATAAAAGCCTTTTGTTTGTTGTCGGCGGCGCCGCCATGGCCCCCTTCGATGTTCTCGTAGGAGAGCACCGGCTTGCCATACTCCAGCAGACGTGCTGTCATCTTCCGCGCGTGGCCGGGATGCACGCGGTCGTCCCGCGTCGAGGTCGTGATCAGGATCGGTGGATAATCGCGATCCCGGGCGACGTTGTGGTACGGGGAGAAGCCGCGGATAAAGGCCCACTCCTCGGGTTTGTCGGGGTCGCCGTACTCGCCCATCCAGCTCGCGCCGGCGAGGAGCTTGTTGAACCGCCGCATGTCGAGCAGCGGCACCTGGCAGACGACCGCGCCAAAAAGCTCGGGCCGCATCGTGAGCATGTTGCCCATCAGGAGGCCGCCGTTGCTGCCGCCCATGATGCCGAGATGGGCCGGCGAGGTGACCTTGCGAGCGATGAGATCCTCCGCGACGGCGGCAAAATCCTCGTAGGCCCGGTGTCGCTTCTCCTTGAGGGCCGCCTGGTGCCAGCGGGGGCCAAACTCGCCACCACCACGGATGTTGGCGATCACGTAGGCGTGGCCCTTCTCCAGCCAGGCGACGCCCGATGCGGGACTGTAGCCAGGCAGGAGCGGGATCTCGAAGCCACCGTAGCCGTAGAGCAGCGTGGGCGTGGAGCCATCGGCCGGCAGGTCGGCGCGGCCGATCTGGAAGTACGGGATCCGCGTGCCGTCCTGCGACACAGCCTCGTACTGCTCGACCTTCATGCCCGAAGCGTCGAAGAAGGCCGGCGTCTGCTTGAGCTTCTCTGGGGCCTTTGCCGGCGTCGCGGCCGAACCCAGGGAGAGCGTCGAGGGCTCGAGCGGGCTTGACGTCAGCAGCCAGTAGTCATCGGACTCGATCTCGTCCACGGGAGAGATGGTGGCCGTGCCGATGTCAGGCAGGCCGGTGAGCGGTTCGCGGTGCCAGGTGCCATCCGTGAACGTGAGCGCGGAGATTCGGTTGCGGACGTTGTCGAGTGTGGTCAGCAGGATGTGGTTCCGCGTGCCGGCCCAGGCGGCGAGCGAGGTGCGGTCGGTCGGCTCGAAGAGCACATGCAGCGTGCGGTCGCCTTTCAAAAACGCCTCGAAGTTGGCGGCGAGCAGGGCCCCGGCGGGATACGTCGTCTTCTCGACCGTCCAGGGCGAGCGGAGTTCGATCAGCAGCCACTCGCGGTGCACGGAGGCGTTGGCATCATCGGGCTTGTCGATCTTGATCAGGTGGCTGCCGCGTCGCAGGAAGAACTCGTTTGTCCAGAATGTGATCTGGCGAACGAGAAAATCCCTCTCGAAACCGGGGGTCAGATCGCGGGAGGCGCCCACCGACATGTCGTCAGGCTGCCCCTCGAAGACGACCTCGGCCTGCGGCAGTGGCGTGCCCCTCGTCCACTCGCGGACCGACCTCGGGTAGCCCGACGCCGTGAGCGACCCCGGGCCAAAGTCGGTGGCCACGAACAGGCTTTCCCGGCCCCGCCATGCGACGCGGCTCTTGGCCTCCGGGAGCGAGAAGCCGCCATCCACGAACGCCTTGCGGTCGAGGTCAAACTCACGGATGACGTCGGCATCGGCCCCGCCGCGCGACAGCGACACGAGGCAGACGCGGTCTTCGGGTTCGAGCACCGTCGCCCCGTGCCAGACCCAGTTCTCGTTCTCGGCCTTCGCGAGGGCGTCGATGTCGATCACCGTCTCCCACGCCGGATCCGCCTTGCGATACTCATCGAGCGTGGTGCTCCGCCAGACGCCCTTCGGGTTGGCTGCGTCCCGCCAGAAGTTGTAGTAGCGGTCGCCGATCTTCGTGACGGCCGGAATCCGCTCCTTGGAGTCGAGGATCGAGAGGATCCGCCGCTCGAGCACGGGGAAGCCGGTGCCGCTGGTGAGGACCCGCGTGCTCTCGGCGTTCCGTTCGCGAACCCATGCGATCTGCTTCTCCCCGGTCACGTCCTCCAGCCAACGGTGCGGGTCGTCGGAGGTGTCGTCGGGTTGGGCGGCGAACGCGGGTGTCATGAGGAGTCCGAGACAGAGGAAAAGAAAACGGTTCATGAGCGGATGTGGCCCGCGCCGGTGACGACGTACTTGTACGTGGTGAGTTCACGGGTGCCGCAAGGGCCACGGGCGTGGAGTTTGTCGGTCGAGATGCCGATCTCAGCCCCCAGCCCGAGTTCGCCGCCATCGTTGAACCGCGTGCTGGCATTGACCATCACGCAGGCGGTGTCCACGCGGGACGCGAACCGCCGGGTCGCCTCGGGGTCGGCCGTGACGATCGCGTCGGTGTGTCGTGAGCCGTAGCGGTTGATGTGGTCGATCGCGGCATCGAGCGACTCGACCACGGCCACCGAGATCTTCGGGCCGAGGTACTCGGTGGCCCAGTCGGCCTCGGTCGCCGTGCCGGCCCCGGGCACGAGTTTCCTGGTCGCCTCGTCGCCTGCAAGTTCGACGCCACGCGCGGCGAGGGCCGCGGCGATTCGCGGCAGGAAGGCCTTCGCCACATCGCGGTGCACGAGCAGCGATTCGGCGGCGTTGCAGACGCCCATTCGCTGGCACTTGGCGTTGACGGTGATCGTCTCGGCCATGTCGAGGTCGGCGGCCTTGTCGACGTAGACGTGGCAGTTGCCCGTGAAGTGCTTGAGGACGGGCATTCGCGCCTCGGAGCAGACGCGTCGGATCAAGGTCTCGCCACCTCGGGGGATCGCGATGTCAATGAGGTCGTCCATCGAGAGAAACTCGCCCACGGCCTGGCGGTCAGCGACATCGACGAGTTGCACGGCATCGACGGGCAGTCCGCTCTCGGTGATCGCCGCACGGATGCTCTCCACGATCCGGCGGCTGGAGTGGGCCGCCTCCTTGCCACCGCGGAGGATGATGGCGTTTCCCGAGGCAAGGGCGACAGCGGCGGCGTCGGCCGTGACATTCGGCCGGCTCTCGTAGATGAAGAACACCACGCCAAGCGGCACGCGGACTTTACGGACGACGAGGCCGCTGGGCCGCGTCTCCTCGCCAAGCACCTCGCCGACGGGGTCAGGCTGGGAAGCCACCGCCTCAACGCCGGCCGCGATCCCCTCGACCCGCTTTGCGTCGAGCAGAAGCCGGTCGACCTGGGCGGGCGTGAGCCCAAACGACGGGGCTGCGGCGACGTCGAGGGCGTTTGCGGCGAGAATCTCGGCGGCATCGCGTCGGATTCTCGCCGCGGCGGCCCTCAGGCAGGCGGCTTTCTGCTCGCCGGTGGCGTCAGCGAGTTCGATGGCGGCCCGGCGGGCCCGACTGGCGATGCCGCGACAATGGGCGCGGAGGGATTCAGCGAGTGAGGAAGCGGAGGTCGTAGCCATGGCGAGTGGTGTGCGCGGGCTGAAGAAATCAGGCCCTTATCTTACCGGCCCATGCGAACGCGTCGCGGTGAACAGGTCGAGGGCGGTGCGGACGAGGCCGACGGCATGGACGCGGACGATCTGGATGCCTTGGGCCGCCAGGCTGCAGGCGGAGCCGGCGGTGCCGGCGTCACGGTCCGCCTCGGTCGCGGATCGGCCGAGGGACTGCTCAACCGACTTCGCCAGAAAACCCTTGCGAGAGTGGCCCACGAGAATCGGCGTGCCGAGGTCGAGAAACCGGCCGGCGTTTCGCATCAGTTCCAGGTTGTGTTCGTGGGTCTTGCCGAACCCGATGCCGGGATCGAGGCAGATCTTCTCGAGCGGAACGCCCGCCGCGACGAGCGTGTCTCGGCGGGCCGCGAGGTAAGCGTGAATCTCGGCGACGACGTCGCCGTACCGTGGGTCGAGCTGCATCGTCTGGGGCGTGCCCTGCATGTGCATGACGCAGACGCCGGCGCCTGTCGCCCTCGCCACGTCCAGCATCCGCGGATCGCCCTCCAGTCCGGTGACGTCGTTGATGATCTCAGCCCCGAACTCGACCGCCCGCTCAGCCACGGCCGCCTTCGACGTGTCGATCGACACCGGAATGCCGCTCTCGGTGGCCAGCCGTCGCACGACCTCAGCCACTCGCCTCAACTCCTCGGTCTCGGCGACAGGTGCAGAGAACGGCCGCGTGCTTTCGCCACCGACGTCGAGGAGGTCAGCGCCGTCGGCGACGAGTTTCAGTCCGTGCTCGACGGCCGCCTCGACGCCGGCGTGCCGTCCGCCGTCAGAGAACGAATCGGGCGTGACGTTTACGATCCCCATCACGAGCGGCCGCGTGAGTGATCCATCGGGATGCGGCAGTTCGAGCCTCCGCGTGCGGAGGTGCCAGTGAGTGGGCAAGGAGCCGTGCGTCATGCGGCCGAATGTAGCACGGGTCGAGGCGAGTCACGGCGCAGGTTGAAAACCCACGCTACGGGATGCAGCACCGCAGGTTACCAACCTGCGGCTACGGGATGTAGGACCGCATGTTGAAACCTACGCTCCAGGAATCAGGGAAGCGGCACGGGATCGGTGCGAGGATCCCGAGCCTTGGGCCGCCACGGCCCACAGCGAGGGAACTCGTACCGTCCCGGGCCGCGGCGCGTGCGCGCACCCCACTCACCATGGCTCTTCCATCAAGCCCACGATCTGCTGAGCGAGCTTCACGATCGCCTCCTGCTGCGTGCTGGCGACCGAGCGGCCGAACTCCGGCACGAGGGCGGATGCCTGACCCACATCGACCGTCGCGGCAGGGAGCGGCACCTCGCCCGAAGCGATCACCGTGCCGCCGCGGTCGGCCCAGGTGACGAGCGTCTGGTAGTTCATCTCCACGAACCGCGACTGGTCAGTGGGGCTCTCGACCACCATGCGCTTGGTGTCGGCCACGATTCGGGCCGTGAGCACGCTGTCGGCCCCTTCGGCGCTCCCGACGACTTTGAAGGGGGTTCGCTTCTCGATTTCCTTGCAGACGGCCTCCGTGAGCCGCTCACCGATGTCGACCGAGGGCGTGGTCCGAAAGCTGTCGCTCTGGATCATCGGCACGAAGACCGTGCGAACGTTCGACGCGTAGAGCGTGTTGTTGCCGAAGCGGTAGCTGGCGCAGCCAGCCGGCATCACGATCGCGGCCGCCAGCATCGCCGGCGCGAGCAGGTGGACCAGCCGGTGGTGGACGCTGTCTCGCATGTCGGCATCCTGGCCGGGGGTCGTCAGAATCTCGGCGGGGCGATCCCCGACTCGTCCTGGCGGGCGATCTGCGTTTCGGCCTCGGCCATGGCGTCGAGTTCCGCCTCCTTGAGCGAGTCGGGATTGAGCACGCGGGTGAGCAGTGGGAACGGATCGTCGGAGACGTCGGCTTTGTCCTTGATCGCCACATACTTCTCGCGGGCCTGCTGGGCGAGTTGGGTCTTCGGGTAGTCCTCGGCGATCATCGCGTAGTAGATCCGCGCCGAGCCGTAGTGCTTGCCCTTGGAGTAGAACTCGGCACGCTGCCAGTGCCGCAGCGCCTGCTGGGCGGCAATCTCTGCCCGCGTTTGCTGCACGCGGTCTTCCTCTTCCTTGCCGAGTTGGTCTGGGAACTGCACGAGCACCTGATCGGCCAGAACCTCAGCCTCTTCGAGGATGCCTCCCTCGTAGCCGGCGCCCTGGTAGGCCCGGAGTTTCGACTGCAGGCCGAGGAGATGGGCCTGGAGGAGGAAGTCGCTATCCGGATACTCGCTCCGTAACAGGCCGTAAAAGTAGTCGGCATCGAGCCACTGCCGGTCGAGGAAGTGGGCGTTGGCCGCGGCCATGATGCTGTCGTCAGCGAGCGGGCCCCGCGGATCGTTGATGCGGACGTGGTCGTAGGTCTTGAGGGCGCGGCCCTGAGTGTCGAACAGCGGCCGGCTGCGATCGAAGAGGTTCGGTACGATCACCGGCAGGTGCGTCTTCTGGTCGATTGCGATCCAGTACTGGGCGATCACGAACTGCCGCTGGGCGATGCGGTCGAGATACTTCGTGTTGGCGTACTTCTTGACGAGCTCGTCGTACTGGTCCTCGGCCTTCGGGTACTGATCGGTGAAGAAGTAGCTCTCGGCGAGCTGCCACATGGCGTCTTCCTCGATCACCGAGTCGGGCCAGCGGTCGATCGTGACCCTGTACTTCGCGATCGCCTCCTTGTACTTGCCCTCGCGAAAGAGAGTGTCGGCCTCGGCGAGCGCCTTGCGGGCCACCGTCTCGTTGGGGCCGCGGCCGATCATCTTCTTCCACCGCTTCTTGACGTTATCACCCTTGAAGTAGTCCCAGCCGGCGTCGTCTGAGGAGGGCGTGTATTCGGAGGAGATGACCTCGGATTCGGCGTCCTCGCCGAGTTGGCGATCGATCTCCTTCTCCGGGTCGGTGGCGGCTGTCTTCGACCAGGGCCACTGGGGTTTCTGCAGCGAGGCGCAGCCGGCGCTGCCGAGCACCGAAACGGCCAGGAGGGTCGCGAGCAGGCGTGCCCGCGTCAGGGGGGGACATGTCGGGGGACGTCGTGTCTGGGAGGGCGTGGTCACGTGCGGCGCAGCCTCCGTCCGGCGCGAGACATCGCGGCGGGCACGCGAAGCGGTCGGCCAAGCAGGTGGGACAGAAGGGTGGTCATGATGCCGCGGACCTCGCCGGCTACGGCGGGCGGCAGTGGGACGTCGTCGGGCGACACCCTTCGGTCCGCCAGCAGCCGCAGGGCCGACAGCGCCGGTGCCGACACCGAGACCACGCCACGGCGACCAACTCGGCAGCCGTCGCAGAGCGTGCCCCCGTCGAGCATTCCGAAGGCGGTGCGGCCAGACGTCCGTAGCGGTCCATGGCATTCCGCGCATCGCGACAGCACCGGGCCATGCCCCGTGAGCCGCAGCATGGCGAACTCGAGCGAGATGAGCAGCGCCCCGACCGGCGAATCATCGCCGCTCCAATCAGACAGCCGTGTCACCGTCGCATGCGCCACGTCAAAGAGCTCCGGCTGGGGGTCGGCATCGGCCGTCAGGGCGTCGAGCAGTTCGGCGACGTGCAAGCCGCCGAACACCGCCGTCAGGCTCGTGCCCACGCGGAAGCGGCTTTCAAGGCTCGCCTCCGTGAGCAGATCGAGTCCACCGGACGATTTGCGAAGGACGAGTACCTGACTGGTCGAAAGCAGGTCAAGGGCGCCGTCGAAGCTACTTTTCGGACGCCACGCTCCCTTGGCCAGGCCCCGCAACTTGCCGAAGTCCCGGCAATAGATGGTGACGACGCTGCTGGTCTCGCCGAATGCGCTGGTGCGGATGACGATTGCCCGCGTCTTTTCAGCGGCCATCGGCGGCTTTCCCGAGCCGCTCCACCCGGACGAGGTCGATCCGCCGGCGGGTCGCGGCGAGCACCTCGAGGGCGGCGCCGTGCGACTCGATCCGCTCGCCGACCTCGGGGATGCGGCCGAACTGGTGGAAGACAAAGCCGCCGATCGTCTCGAAATCCTCCTCCTCGGGGAGTTGCAGGCCGAGCCGGTCGTTGACGGCCGCGATCCGGACATGGGCGAGCGCCTCGCCGGCGTCGGGCGACGTCATCCGGATGCCGTCGGTGAAGGCCTCGTCGTGCTCGTCGGCGATCTCACCCACGATCTCCTCGAGTGCGTCTTCGATCGTCACCACCCCCGACACACCGCCAAACTCGTCGGTGACGACGGCCATGTGGGTGTTACCCCGTTGGAACTCCAGCATCATCTTTTGGACGCTCATCGACTCCGGAACGAACCACGGAGGGCGGAGGAGCGTGCGGAGTTCCGCGGGGTGGCCACCGGTCGGCTCGGCGAGCCTCGTGAGCACGTCGCGGGTATGCAGGATGCCGACGACGTCGTCGGGCGAACGGTCCCAGACGGGCAGGCGGGTGTGGCCGCTCTCCGCGGCGAGCCGAACAGCCTCGTCCCACGACGAGTCGAGCGGAATCGCGGTGATCTTCGTTCGCGGTGTCATGATCGTCGCGACCTTGACCTCATCGAGGCCGATGATCCCCTTGATCATGTCGCGGGTCGATCCAGCAAGACGACCCTCGCGGTGGGCGTCATCGACGGCGAGCCGCAGTTCGTCGCGGGGCCGTTCGGCCGCGCCGCCGGCCCGGCGGCCGACGATGGATGCCAGTCTGCCAAGCTGGCCGACTGCCGGAGCGATCACGCCGACGAGCGGCCGCCACACCGCCCATGTGGCGACCACGATCCACGGGCCCGCGAATCGCACCAGCAGCATCGGCACTACCACCAGCGCCAGCCAGGCCACGGCGATCCAGATGACGACGGCCGAGATCTCGAGCGCCAGCGACCGATCGCCGGCTGCGATCAGACGGGGAAACACCAGCAGTGTGGCGCCGACGGCCGCGACCACCACCACCGATGCGGCGATGAAGGCAATCGTCTCGCTTGCGGCCACGATCTCAGCGTACCGCTCCGGTCGGCCGCGTCGCTCGCAGAGTTCTTCGATCGTGGCCCGCTGCGCGCCGCGGACGGCGCGGGCCTGGATCGCGGCGACACTCGCCACGCCGAGCAGCACCAGGGCCGATTCGAATCCCAGTTCGGCGGCGGTCATCGGCCACCTCGCGTCATCGGCTTGGGCCGGCGGAGGCGGGGGGGCGCCGGCAGGCCGATCGCGGCCATCACTTCCCGCTCCCGAGTGCGCATCCGTCGCCGTGCGGCAGGGTCGAGGTCGTCCTCGCCGGCCAGATGCAAGAGCCCGTGGACGACGTAGTAGGCGAGTTCGTGTCGCGGCTGCCAGCCGAGCTCGCGGGCGACACGGCGGGCCGTCTCGGCGCTCACGGCAAGATCACCATGGAGGCCTTCGCCACCGGGGCCGCCGAGGTCGAACGTGATCACATCGGTCGGGCCTGGGATGCCCATCCAGAGATCATGCAGGGCGGCGATTCCGGCGTCATCGACGATCGCCAGGCCAATCTCGGCATGCGGCGAACCGATCGTGGCCACCGCCTGGCGGACAACGTCGCGGAGCCAGCGGCGGTCGATGGCGACCGTCTTCTGGCGATTGGCGATCTCGACACGGATCGCCAGATCGGCGCGTGCGGCGGCAGTTGGGCGGGAGGGCGGCGTGCACCGCGGGCGGCGGGAGGTCTTCGGCCGAGGAGGCATGTTTCCCTGCATGAACGGCTAGGCCGTTCGCTGATCGGGATACTTGACGCGGCCATGGTAAACGGCCGTCAGGCTCTTCACGAGGCTCTGCTCGATCAGCCCGAGCTCCTCGAGCGTGAGGCCGCACTCGTCAAACTGGCCGTCGAGCAGTCGCTTCATCGCGAGCTCGTGGACGAGGCTGGCGATCCGGGAGGGCGTCGGCTCCGTGAGCGTGCGGCTGGCGCTCTCAACGGCGTCGGAAAGCATCAGCACCGCCGACTCGCGGGTGGTGGGCTTCGGGCCAGGGTAGCGATAGGTCTGCTCGTCGACCTCCTCGCCGTTCGGATCCGACTGAGAACGCTCCTCGGCCCTGCGAAAGAAGTACTCCACGAGCGTCGTGCCGTGGTGCTCGGCGATCAGGTCGACGATCGGCTGTGGGAGGTTGTACTGCCGGGCGAGTTCAACGCCCTCCTTGACGTGGGCCACGATGATCAGCGTGCTCATGGCCGGCACGAGCGACTCGTGGCGGTTTTCTTTGCCCTGATTCTCGACGAAGTAGGCGGGCTTCAGCATCTTGCCGACGTCGTGAAAGTAGGCGCCCACCCGGACAAGCAGTCCGCGGGCGCCGATCGCTTCGGCGGCCGACTCCGCCAGGCTCGCCACATTGATCGAGTGGTTGTAGGTGCCCGGAGCGCGGCGGACGAGTTCCTGGAGCAGCGGGTGGGCCACGTCTCCCACCTCCAGGAGGCTGAGATCGGTGAGCACGCCGAACGTCCGCTCGATGAAGGGCAGCAGACCAGTCATCAGGAAGCCCGCGAGAACAGTCCAGCCGCCCGTCCGGCCCGCTTCGTGGAGCATCTGCATGTCGAGCGGCCGCTCATCGAGCAAGCTCGAGCCGAGCTGCGTGAGGGTGGCCACAACGCCGGCCCAGAGGCCCACGTAGATCAGCTTGCTGCGGCTGCGGATGCGGCCCGTCCAGAAGACCATCGCCGCGGCGGCGGAGGTGAGCGTGATGTACGAGGCGAGGCCCCAGCCGAGGCCCTCGACCACCACCAGCGCCACCTGGGCAGTGAAGAGCAGCGCCAGATCCTCGTCATAGGCGATCGCAACGGTCATCGCGAAGATCAAGAGTGGCACGATCTCCGCCTGCCAGGCATCGTTGGAGACGAGCATGGAGATCACGACCGTCACGAGCGAGAGGCCCACCAGGGTGACCACGTCACCAATGTCATCGAGCAGCCTGCGGTGATGGAGGTGGATGTAGAAACCCGAGAGGGCGAACATCGCGGCGAACAGACCGAGCATCGAGAGCGTGCGGGCCAGCCGTTGCCGGGAGTCTCGCTGCCGCAGGTATTCCTCGTGCTCGCGCCGGAGCAGCACGAGTTCGTCGGAGGAGACGGGGAGATTGGCCTCGGCGAGCACGTCGCCGGCGGCATAGCGGACAAACTGCGGCGGTGTCTTGTCGATCGCTTCCCGCTTCGCGCGGTCGGTGCCGTCGCGATCGATCTCCAGCGTGCCCGAGAGCCGGGGCTCGATCCAGGCGTAGATCCGGTCGACGAACGGGCCCTCGCCAAGTTCGTCCTTGAGCCGCGTTTTGAGCCGGGCCTTCGCCTCGACGAGCACCACCTCCGACACCTGCACGCGGGTCGTTTCAGCGGCGTTGCCGACCGGGTGGACGTCGATCTCGTTTTGGCTGCCTTCGTCGTAGGCGTGCTGGATCTTCTCGAGCACACCCCGGTTGACGAGGTCTTGGAATGCCAAGTCGATCGCCTTGTCGAACAGGAGGAGCTTCTCGTTGGTGTCGACCAGCCCGCGAAACCGTTGGAAGTCCCGCTCCGCTTCGACCAGTTCGCGGCTCGGCTCCGGGGGGGGCGGTGACGGCGTTTCGGCCGGCTCGACGGCCTCCCCTTCGGCCGAGTCGCCGGGGACGGGATTCGAGGGCGGCTCCGGGGCTACGGGCGGAGCCTCTTGCTCGGCGGGCAGCGAGTCGAGGACAGCGGCCGCCTCGGGAGCGAACTCGCCCCATGCCTCGCGAATGCTGCGGCCCAGTTTCTCGGCTGCGGCGATCTCCGCCGCGCGATTTTTCAGGCCGTCGCGGAGCCGGACCACGGGGGCCTTGTCATTGGCGTAGACGACGCGAACCTTTGCAGCCGCGCGTTCCTGGGCGGTTCGTGTGGCCTCAGGATCGGGCCTCTCAAAGGCCACCCGCGAGACCACGCCTCGCGGCGGCACCCAGCCGTTGCGGAACGCGAACGGCTCTTCCCAGCCCCGGAGCGTCACGAGGAGCAGCAGGGCTGCGCCCAGGCAGATGCCGAGCCGGGCGAGCACCTCGGGCCGCGACACGCGTTCGAGGAGCATTCTCCAAAAGCCGTGAGGGGCGTCCACGGAGGCGCCGCGGCGAGTACGGCGACGGTTGTGCGGCGAGATGAGCGGCATCAGCGGTCGTAGGCCTCGACGATGCGTTGCACCAGCCGATGGCGGACGATGTCGGCACCGCCGAGCCTCACCTGGCCGCATCCCGGCACGTCGTGGAGCCGGCGCATCGCGTCGAGCAGGCCGCTGGTGCGGTCGGCAGGCAAGTCGATCTGGGTCGTGTCTCCCGAGATCACCATCTTCGAGCCCATCCCGAGCCGGGTGAGGAACATCTTCATTTGCGAGACGGTCGTGTTCTGGGCCTCATCGAGGATGATGAACGCGTTATTGAGTGTGCGGCCCCGCATGTAGGCCAGCGGGATCATCTCCACGACGTCCTGTTCGGTGAGCCGCTTGAGGTAGTCGTAGTCCATCATCTCGCGGAGCGCATCCATCAGCGGCCGGAGATAGGGATTGATTTTGGCCTGCAGGTCGCCGGGGAGATATCCAAGGCTCTCACCGGCCTCGACCGCCGGTCGGACGAGGACGATCTTGCGGACCTGCTCGGTGCGAAGTGCCGCCACCGCCATGGCCACGGCGAGAAACGTCTTCCCACTACCGGCCGGGCCCGTGCAGAGCACGATGTCGTGGTCGCGGATCGCCTGCACGTAGACCGCTTGGCCGGCCGAGCGGGGCACGAGCTGGCGGCCAGGCTTGTGCACCTCAATGGGGTCGTGGTGGGCGGCCGGCTCCGCGCCCGTCGCCACGGCCAGCAGCCGCACGACCACGTCACTCTCCACGCTGCCGTGGTCGCGGGCGATCCGGTCGAGTTCCTCGAAGATCTCGGTGGCGCGGCGGACAGCTGATTCGTCGCCGTCGATATGAATGGCGTCGTCGCGGGCCGATACGCCGACCCCGAGTGCCTCGCGGATGCGGCGGAGGTGCTGGTCTCGCGGCCCGAAGATGGCGCCGAGTCTTTTTGAGTCGACGACCGCGATCGTGGAGCGGGGCATCGAAACCCGCGGCGGCTTGGATGCCACCGACGGTCTCGGGGGAAGGGAACCTCTCGTCACCACTATACCCCACCGGCCGGTCTGGTCGGAAAACCAGTAAAATTTCGGGGATTTTGCCTACCCAAGGGCCCACAGGAGCCACGCGACCGGGCCGGCGAGCAAGAGCGAGTCAACGAGGTCGAGAAACCCGCCCATGCCACCCAGGATGCTGCCTGAGTCCTTCGCGGCCAGGTCGCGTTTCACCAGCGACTCCGCGAGGTCGCCCAGCATGCCCGCGATTCCGACGAGCACGCCGTAGACGAACCAGCCGCCGAGAGGCCGCGCGGCGAGGTCGCCGCCAGCCTGTTCGATCACGAGCCAGGCCACCGCGACCGACGCGGCAATCGACGCCGCGGCACCCTCCCAGGTCTTTCCCGGGCTGAGCACGGGGGCCATGCGCTGGCGGCCGACGAGCGAGCCAATCGCATAGGCCGCGATGTCGCCCGCCTTCACGACGGCGATCAGGCTGATCACAGGCACGAGCCCTGCGAATGGTCCAGCGGAGGCCTCTCCCAAGGGCAAGAGGCGGAGCGACACCATGAACGCGAGCGGTAGGCCGATCGCCACGGCGGTGGCGATGCTGCCCGCGGCTCGCACGAGCTCTCGACCTCCGACGGTATATCGGGCGACTCCGGCTGCGAACGCGGCGGCGATCACGACCATGCAGGCGACGGCGGCCGGCCCCAGGCTTGCGAAGCAATCCGCGGAGGATGCGGGCAGCCGCGCGAACGCGGGTGCTGCGGCGATGGCCGCCGCCCCGACGGGCACGATCACTGGGGCGAGTTGAATGCCTGCGGCAGCGGCGAGCCGCACCGCCTCGCGACCGCCCCCCGCGGCCACGACGAGCACGACCGGCAGGAGCCACGCCATTGGCGGCGCCCCTGCGGCGCCGCTGGCGTCGGCCCAGGCGAGCGTGGCGAACGACGCGAGCACCGCCCCTCCTGCGATCAGTCGCGAGGCCAGTCGGCTTCGTCGGTTCGGTGGTGATCCAGGCGCTTCGTTCACGACGGCGACAGGCCCCCGAACCGGCGGTCGCGATTCGCGAACGAGGCCAACGCTTCGTCGAGATGACGCTCCTCGAACTCGGGCCAGGCCACCGGAGTGACCCAGATCTCGGCGTAGCTGATCTGCCAGAGCAGGAAGTTGCTGATCCGCATCTCGCCCGCGGTGCGGATCAGCAGGTCTGGGTCGGGCATGCCGGCCGTGTCGAGCCGGTCGGCGAACGAGGCTTCGTCGATGGCGGCGGGGTCGAGCCGGCCGGCGGCCGCGTCGCGGGCGAGACTGCGGGCCGCGTCGGCGATCTCCCCACGGGCTCCGTAGTTGATCGCCAGGCAGAGCCGCATGCCGTCGTTGGCGGAGCAGAGCTCGACCGTCTGGTCGAGGGCCCGCAGCGTCTCGTCGGGAATCCCGGTGCGGCGACCGATCATGGCGAGGCGGATCCGCTGTCGCATCAGCAGCGATCGCTCCTCGATCATGTACTGCTCGAGCAAGTGCATCAGGAACGAGAGTTCGGTCTGGGGCCGCCGCCAGTTCTCGCTCGACAGGCAGTAGAGGGTGAGTTGCTCGATGCCCAGGCGAGCGGCGTGCTCGGTGACGCGCCGCACCGTTGCCACGCCACGGCGATGGCCCTCGATCCGGGGCAGCCCCTGCCGCTGCGCCCAGCGACCGTTCCCGTCCATGATGACGGCGACGTGCCGCGGCACAGGCGGCCGTTCCCCGGTGCCGGCGTTGGCGGCGGAGGTCACGCCTTTGCCGGCTGGGGTGAGAGCCATGGTCGGCGTGTGGCCTCGGGGCCGCGGATGATGGTCTGGGCACGGTCGGGGCCGACCGACACGATCGACACCGGGCGGTCGAGCAACTCCGCGATCCGGTCGACGTAGCGACGGGCGTTGGTCGGCAGGTCGTGCTCGCTGCGGACCGCGTCGAGTTCCTCCTGCCAGCCGGGCAGCGTCTCGTAGACCGGCACCGCCTTCTCCAGGTCGCCGATTTGGCTGGGAAACTGCGTGGAGCGCCGGCCGTCGATCTCGTAGGCCGAGCAGATCTTCAGCTCGTCGAGGCCGCCGAGGACGTCGAGGAGCATCACGGCGAGTTCATCGACCCCGGAGAGCCGCGTGGTGTAGCGGGCGGCCACGGCATCGAACCAGCCGCAGCGGCGAGGACGCTTCGTCACGGTGCCGTATTCGCGACCGCGCTCGCGAATGTGGATGCCCGTGGGGTTGTCTTGCTCGGTGGGCAGTGGGCCGCCCCCGACGCGGGTCGAGTAGGCCTTCACCACGCCGATGACACGGTCCATCCAGCGACCAGGGATTCCGGAACCGCTCGACACGCCGACGCCCGAAGAGTTGCTGCTGGTCACGTAGGGAAACGTGCCGTGGTCGATGTCGAGGAGGGCGCCCTGGGCGCCCTCGAAGAGCACCCGGCGGCCCTGCTCCACCGCGTCGAGCAGGAATGCGGTCGTATCGGTGACGTGGGGCCGAAGCCGTTCTGCGTAGGCGGCGTATTGCGCGTGAATCGATGCGGCGTCGAGCGGGGTGGTGGTGCCGGCCGGCCACGAGGCGAACAGCCGGTTCTTGAAGGCCACGACATGCTCGACCTTCTCGCGAAAATCGTGACGGTAGAGGTCGCCGAGGCGGATCGCCAGGGCACGCCCCACCTTGTCGCGGTAGCAGGGGCCGATGCCCCGGCCCGTGGTCCCGATCGCACCGCCGCCCGAGAGGCTCGAGTCGAGCAGCCGATCCTCAATGACGTGCCACGGAAAGACCACGTGGGCCCGGTCGCTGATCTGCAGATGGCCTTCCATCCGCAGGCCGCGTGACTCGAGGCCGTCCATCTCATCGATGACCTTGGCCGGGTCGAGCACCACGCCGCCGGTGATCACGCAGGCGACGCCCCCGCGGAGAATGCCGCTGGGGATGATCGAGAGCTTCCAGGTCTGGCCGCCGAAGACAACCGTGTGGCCCGCATTGGCGCCACCGGCATAACGAACGACGACGTCGTGGGCCTCGGTGAGGATGTCGACGAGCTTGCCCTTGGCCTCGTCGCCCCACTGCAGGCCGATCACGCAGGTGCCGGGCACGGTACGAAAGTCCTCACGACGCGAAAAACGACGGAGGCTTCGGACGCACGATCCTCCCTCCAGAGTCTAAAACCGCGGAAAAACGGGTCAAGCGTGGTTCGGGCGGTCCGGCCATGGCATCATCGGCGCACCATGAAACGACAGACAGGCACCGTCCATCACGTGACCGAGGCCGACCGGGGCAAGACACTCGCGGCCTTCCTGCGGCCCCGGCTCGACAGCGCGAGTTGGTCGGCGATTCAAAAGTTGGTACGGTCGCGGCACGTGCTCGTGCATGGCAACGTGTGCACCGACGCGGCCCGCAGGCTCAAGGAGGGCGAGGTCGTCAAGGTGCTCGAGGTGGCGGCTGCGGCGCTGCCGAAAGCTGACGACGTGCGCGTCGTCCACGTCGACGACGACGTGGTGGTGGTCGACAAGCCAACGGGCCTGACGACCACGCGACACCACGAAGAACTCTCCTGGCCCGCCCGCCGGCGGCAAGCCCAGCCAACGCTCGAGGAACTCGTGCCCGATGCGATCGGCCGCCATCTCCACCGCCGCTTCGGGGGCGTGGCAGGCCGAGCGGAGCCCAAGCGCCGGAGGATTTCGCCGGTGCGGGCGGTGCACCGCATCGACCGCGAGACGAGCGGCCTGGTGGTGTTTGCCAGGAACGTTCCGGCCAGCCGTATTCTCGCCGAGCAATTTCGGCTGCACACCACGCATCGCCGCTACATCGCCCTCGTCGTCGGCCACGCGAACCCACGCACGATCCGCTCCCACCTCCTCCGTGACCGTGGCGACGGCCGCCGAGGAAGCGCGGAGGGCGACGACGGCAAAGAGTCGATCACGCACGTGGCGCCGCTCGAGCACTTCGGCGACGACTACACGCTCGTCGAGTGCCGCCTGGAGACGGGCCGCACGCACCAGATCCGCATCCACATGTCGGAGAGCGGGCAGATGGTGTGCGGGGATCGGGTGTATGCGTCATCGCGTCGGGACGGCAAGCAGGATGAGTCTGCCGCCCCGCGGGTGATGCTCCACGCCGCCGAACTCGGCTTCGTGCATCCGGTGACGGGCGAGGAACTCCGGTTCACAAGCCCGCTGCCGGCCGACATGCGGAAGGTGATCGCGGCGCTACGGAAGAGATACGCCACGTAGCTTGCCATTCCCGCAACGTAGGTGCAGGTTGGCAACCTGCACACGAAGCAAGCCTGGCCCTGAAGCACCGCAGGTTACCAACCTGCGGCTACGGTAAGACAGCGGTGGCAGCTCGTTTGTGCTGCCACAACGTAGGTGCAGGTTGGCAACCTGCACACGAAGCAAGCCTGGCCCTGAAGCACCGCAGGTTACCAACCTGCGGCTACGTTTGAGCGACCACCTGCGGCTACGTGTGAGCGACGAACCTGCGGCTACGGGAGCGTCTCCGCCTCGCCGCCCGCGATCGTTGCCGCGGCCTTCCAGGCTCCGGCGTCAACCGTGTCCGCCACGAATCGCACCGATCCGTCAGCCATGCCGACGGTGACGCCACCCCGGTGGCGGCTGCGGGCCGTTCGCCAGCCATAGCCGGCATACATCTTGGCCATGTCAGCCGTGGTCATCAGGGCCGCCAGGCAGTCGAGCGACTCGCTGTTGGGCTGCCGGGCGTGGTTGTAGAGCGTGGTGCGGTATTCACCATTGGCCCAGGAGAAACCGCGAAGGTCGGTGAAGTTGTAGTAGAAGGGGCGGCTGCAGGCCGCCTCGGTCAGCGGCGTGACGAAGCTGAACCCGTAGCCAGTGTCGGTCTGGATGCCGTCCCGCGAGGTCGTGGCCTTCGGGCCGGAGCCGAGGTTGCTCTCCGAGAAGGCCACCGTCTTGGAACGGCCGTCGGTGATATCGCGGGCTCGGGTTCGCGAGTTGATCCCGAACATGCCGTCGGTCTCGAAGGGCGTGCCACCCGCGATCCCGGTGCCCGTGCACCCGGCGTAGTTGGTGGGGCCGAAGAGATCGGCCACGGGCATGGAGATATCGCTCGGGCAGAGGAACAGCGGCACGGTGAGCTTCACGATCGGCTTGTTTCGCGGGGCGATATCACCGGGCGAGAGGCCGATGTAGAGCGGCACCGTGAGGTCGAGGCCGCGAAGCAGTTGCTCCTCCTCGTAGTACGGGGCGAGGTGGGCGAGCACCGACCAGCGGAAGAACTGGTGCGGGAAGTCGGGTCGTTCCTCCCACTGCCGCGACTCGGCGCCGATCGGAAACCGCCCGCGGGCTGACTCGTGGTTGGCGGCGGCGATGCCTATCTGCCGTAGGTTGTTGGTGCAGTTCGACCGCCGCGCCGTCTCCCGTGCCGTCTGCACCGCGGGCAGAAGGAGTCCGATCGTGGTGGCGAGAATCGCCACCACGACGAGCAGTTCGATGAGGGTGACTGCGCGGCGGGAGTTCATCGAGCCGTGTTCCGTGCGGTCCGCCGACGAAGGAGACAGCCAACCGCGGCGAGGCCGCCGGCTGCCAGCGTGATCGAGGTGGGTTCGGGCACCGCCGCCACTGCCACGATACCGCCGACCTGGCCCAGGCCGGAGGCGTAGGTGCTGAGCAGCGTGCCGTCGGTGCCGAAATGATAGATCGAGCCCGAGCCCGACGGGCTGCCGGCGAGGAGGGTGCCGTCAGCGAGCAGGGCGAGCGGACCGACCTCGAAGGGGCCGCCCGTGCTCCCAAACGTGGTGGTGATGTCGGTGCCGAGGGCGGTTCGCAGCACGGCGCCCGTCATGATGCTCGCGGTGTAGAGCGTGGATCCATTGATGGCGAGGCCGGTGGGGCCTGCGAGGCCGCTGGAACCACTGGCGATCACCTCGCCGACGTAGACGCCGGCGGCGTCAAACCGCTTCACCGGCCCGCTGGCGAGGCCCGTGCCGAAACTGTAGTTCTGGTCGCTCACGTAGAGCCGACCGTCGGCGGCCAGCGCGAGGCCGGGGCTGCTCGCGAGGCTGCCGCCCGTCGTGTAGTCGCTGGCGGTCGTCGTGCCGCCGGTTGCGCCCGCGACCTGCACGATCGGGCCGGTGTTGCCGAAGAACGGATTGCGGCCGACGAGCAGGTTGGCTCCCTTGAAGAGCAGGCTGCCGGGGAACACGTCGAACGCCGCGAACGTGTAAACCGTGGACAGCGTGTTGGTGGTAAGGTCGAACCTCGAGATGCTCGGGGCGATCGTGGCGCCGTCTCCATCCTGCCCGATGTAGAGATTGCCATCCGGGCCCACGGCGATCGCGGCCGGCTTGCTCATCGTGCCAGTCCCCGAGAGCACGGTCTTCGTGCCGGCGGGGTTGGTTGAGTCGTAGCGGACGAGTTCGCCCGTGGAGAAACTGGTGGCGTAGACCGTGTCGGCACGTGAGGCGGTGGCGGCGAGCGACAGGATGGCGGCGATGACGGCGACGGCAAGGCGAGGCATGAAAAACTCCTGGGCAAGGGACGGAAGGAAGGTCGATCGCCATGGGCGATCAGGGGCTGGGAACGGACGATGCACGGGAAGGGCAACCAGGGTTGGTCGCGTCGGCATCGGAAGCGTCATCCACGGTGGGGGATGACGATCAGCGGTTCACCAGCGGTTCCTTGCGGCAAGAGGCGTCGGCCTTCGGAGCACCGACCCGAAAAAGTCTGCCAGCCTTCCGCGGCCGACGCAAGGGCCACGCCGGAAGGGGGAGCTGCCCGACTAGGATTCGAACCTAGACAAAGGGAACCAAAATCCCTTGTGCTACCGTTACACCATCGGGCATTTCGACACTTTTTACACGACAGGCGGGCAAAGTGTTAGCCACCGCACCCGCCCCCGGCGTCCCGTTTCAGAAAGCCGACCGGCCGTAAGGCCGCGGGCGTCCCCTCACGCCGGGGTTGGTGTTCAAGCCGACCGGCCGTAAGGCCGCGGGCGTCCCCTCACGCCGGGGTTGGTGTTCAAGCCGACCGGCCGTAAGGCCGCGGTCCCCTCGTAGCACAGGTTGTCAACCTGTGTGTCTTTCCGGCTCACGTCGGGCTCGCGGTCACCTCGTAGCACAGGTTTTCAACCTGTGTGTCTTCCCGGCTCGCGGTCCCTCATTGGTAGAAGTGCGGAAATCGCTCCCGTCCCCGATCACTTCCGGGCAGAGCACCTTGCGATGCTCTGCCCGGCGTGAGATCAGATCGTGCCGAGAGTTCGCTGCGTCAGGCCGAGGCCTTCGCACCGCGACGACGCGCCATGAGGCACGACGCGACGGCACCCGCACCGGCGAGAGCATACGTAGAGGGTTCGGGCACCGCGACCGTCTGCCACGTGCCGATAACACCGCCACTGTTTCCGGGGTAGCCGGCGATCACGTTTCCGCTGGCACCAGGACTCGGCAGCTGCGAGGTCCAAAAACTCAGATTGGCGACCAACTGCCCGACAAGCGCGGCAGCGGAAGTGCTGAACACCTGCGCTGCCGTGCCGTTGGTCGTGTACATATCGAGGTCTACGCCATTCGTGTCAAACTGATATGAGGTGTATGCACCCGAGGAACTCACGTTCGATGGGCGTAGAGTCGATGTGGTGAACTGTTCGACATTACCATTTGACGATGTCAAGAAACCCAACGCTGAAATGCCGTCAAAGGTCACTGTAGAGCTACTGTCGACGGCGGAGAAAGCGCCCGTCGCCGTGAAGGTGACCGCTGATGGGTCTGTCACGTCAACCTCGAGCACAACACCGGCGTTGGCCGGCAACTGGCCGGCGGCACACATGACAACAGCCGCGAGAGTCAAGAGGCGACCAGAGGAGGAGAATGCTCGGAACGAGAAACTTCTACAAAGCATGACGATGGGTCCTTCGTGTGACAGGCAGGGCAGGGTGGCGGTCCTACCCTGTGGAAATTGACGCAATCGACTACGTGCAAACCCCGTGCCGAACTCTCTTTAAAAAAGAGATGGGGAGAATTCCCGAGAAATTGCGGAGTTCTTTCCCAGTACCCGCGAAACGCTTTCACAGTTCCAGTGAATTGCTTTCCCCGTTCCTGCGAAACGCTTTCCCCGTTCCTGCGAAACGCTTTCCCCGTTCCTGCGAACTACCCCAGCGATTCGCCCAGCGCCGCCTCGCGCCAGCGCTGGCCGCCCGGAGATCAGGGCTCGACCTGGCCAGTTGATTCCGCCGCGGCCTTGGCCAGTTTGCTCGTCACTGCGAACGAGAGTTGCTCCAGTTCGATGGCCAGATCAACGCCCACGTTTTGCACGTGCGGCGGCAGGGCGAGCGTGACGGGGGCAAAGTTAACGATCCCCTCGATGCCCGCCGCCACCAGCCGGTTGGCCGCCTCCTGGGCCTGCTCCGCCGGGACGACGATCATGCCGAGGCGGATCCCCTTCTCGCGGATCGTGACTGCGAGTTCCTCGAGTGGCTGGATGCGGAGCCCCTGCACGGTCTGGCCCACCTTCGTGGGGTCGGCGTCGAATGCCGCAGCAATCGCGAAGTTCTGCCGGCCGAAGCCGCGGTAGCCGAGCAGGGCCTGGCCGAGGTTTCCTACCCCCACCATCGCCACGTTCCACGAATGGTTCGTGCCGAGGATGTCTTGCATCGCGCAAATCAGCTCGTCGCAGCGGTAGCCGACGCCGGGGTAGCCAAACTGCCCGAAGAAGCCGAGATCCTTGCGGACCTGGGCATCGCTGAAGCCCAGCAGCGCGCCGAGTTGGTTCGACGAGATCGTCTGCTGCCCCGACGCGACGAGCCGCTGCAGTTCCCGCAGGTAGAGGCTCAAGCGGCTGACCACCACCTTCGGCACCGAAGCGTCGGAGGGCAGGTCTGCGGCTTGTGGCGGCTGGGGACGTTGATCCGTCATGGCAAACCCTGCCGGTGGGCACGTTCCAAGAATCGCGGTGGGACTGTAACGGTCGGGCCGGGATTAGCCAAGGAACCGAGTCCCGGCCCCAAGACCCTGACGGTTGTAACGCGCCTGGGGCTCTAGAAAAACCCGGATGGTTGCGTGGAATGGTCAACCTGAGGGGAGTTTGTGGTCGATCTTTGAGGTTGTGTGGAGATGGGCTGCCCATCCCGCGCTCCCAACGGTCGTTTCCCGGTTTCACCCCAGTGCAGGAGGCCTCCTCAACAGAGGCGGCAGACATGAAAAGGACGTGGTTCGCCTGTTTGTTGGCGATCGCCAGCGTCGTGACGTCGGTCCATCGGGCCGACGCCGCGTATTGCGGGCTTGCCAGCTATCAGCACGGCGACGCGAAGATGACCACGGTCAGCTTCGCCAGCGCGCGTGCGTCGTGTTCGAGTTGTGAATCGTCCGATGAGCCCAGTTGCGGCGCAGCGCCGTCGTGCTGCGGCACGAGGTTCGTCAAGGACGTTGTGTACGAGCAGAAGCAGTACACCTGCTACAAGACGGTCTGTGAGAAGGTCGTCGAGCAGCGGGAGATCGACTGCGTCCGCTACGAGACGGAAAAGTCGTTCAAAGACGTCGAGTACACCGTCAGCAAGCCGGTCTGGGAGACCCGCTCGCGCACGATCAACTACACGGTTTGCAAGCCCGTGTGGGAGACCGTCGTGAAGGAGATCCCCTACACGGTGATGAAGCCCGTGTACGAGACCAAGACCCGCGAGATCCGCACCACGGTCTGCAAGCCCGTGTGGGAGACGGTCACGAAGGAGATCCCCTACACGGTCTGCAAGCCGGTCTACGAGACCCGCGAGCAGTGCTACACGGTGATGAAGCCCTGCTACGAGACCAAGACCCGGGAAATCCGGACCACGGTCTGCAAGCCGGTCTACGAGACCATCACCAAGGAGATCCCCTACACGGTCTGCAAGCCCGTGTATGAGACCCGCGAGCAGTGCTACACGGTGATGAAGCCGGTGTATGAGACCTGCACGAAGGAGATCCCCTACACCGTGTGCAAGCCGGTGTATGAGACCCGTGAGCAGTGCTACACGGTCTGCAAGCCGGTGTACGAGACGATGACGAAAGAGATCCCCTACACGGTCTGCAAGCCCGTGTATGAGACCCGTCAGCGGACCTACACGGTCTGCAAGCCGGTGTACGAGACGATGACCAAGGAGATCCCGTACACCGTGTGCAAGCCGGTGTACGAGACCCGCGAGCAGTGCTACACGGTCTGCAAGCCGGTGTATGAGACCCGCACGAAGGAGATCCCCTACACGGTCTGCAAGCCGGTGTATGAGACCCGCGAGCAGTGCTACACGGTCTGCAAGCCGGTGTATGAGACGATGACGAAAGAGATCCCCTACACCGTCTGTAAGCCGGTGTACGAGGAGCGGCAGGAGACCTACACGGTCTGCAAGCCGGTCCGCGAGGTCTGCACGAAGGAGATCCCCTACACCGTGTGCAAGCCGGTGTGGGAGACCCGCGAGCGCGACGTCTGCCGGACGGTCTGCAAGCCGGTGCACTACACGAAGACCGTCAAGGTCTGCAGCGGTCGCTGGGAGACCGAGTGCTGCGAGATCCCCGGTCCGGTCGTGAAGCGGTGCGTCCGCGAGCCGGGCCACTGGGAGTGCGACTGCTCGGGTCGGAAGTGTTACGTGCCGGGCAAGGCCTGCATTGTCGAGGAGCAGTGCCCGCCGCGGACCATCACCAAGAAGGTCTGGGTGCCCGAGGTCAGCGAGAAGGAAGTCAACTGCGTCCGCTACGAGAACGAGACGATCGTCGAGAAGCAGTGCTACAAGGTCTGCCGGATGGTCTCGGAGCAGCGGGTGAAGACCTGCTCCTACACGGTCTGCCGGATGGTTCCGGAAGAGCGGGTGCGGTGCTACAAGGTCTGCACGATGGTGCCCGAGCAGCGGGTTCGCACCTGCACCTACCAGGTGTGCAAGATGGTTTCGGAGCAGCGAGTTCGCACCTACCAGGTGTGCCGCATGGTGCCCGAGCAGCGTGTCCGCACCTGTTCGTACCAGGTGTGCCGCATGGTTCCGGAGCAGCGGGTTCGCACCTACCAGGTGTGCCGCATGGTCCCCGAGCAGCGTGTTCGCACCTGCTCCTACCAGGTGTGCCGCATGGTTCCTGAGCAGCGGGTCCGCACCTACCAGGTGTGTCGCATGGTCCCCGAGCAGCGGGTTCGCACCTGCTCGTACCAGGTGTGCCGCATGGTTCCGGAGGAGCAGGTCCGCACCTGCACCTACCAGGTGTGCAAGATGATTCCCGAGCAGCGGGTTCGCACCTACCAGGTGTGCAAGATGGTGCCTGAGCAGCGGGTGAAGACCTGCTGCTACAAGGTCTGCAAGATGGTGCCCGAGGAGCAGGTTCGCACCTGCGAATACCGCGTGTGCCACATGGTGCCCGAGCAGCGGGTCAAGACCTGCACGTCGAAGGTCTGCCGGATGGTCCGCGAGGAGCGGAGCCGGGAGGAGTGCTACAAGGTTTGCACGATGGTGAAGGAGACCCGCACCAAGCAGGTGCCGGTCTGCACCACGCGGCCGGTGCACTACACGAAGACGATCGACGTCGTCCGGATGGTGCCGAAGCAGGTTGCCTACACGGTGACTCGCTGCGTGCCCAAGACGGTGGTTCGTGAGGTCCCCTGCTGCGAGTGATCGCGGCTCGGTGACCGACCTGCACGGCCCGCAGCCGCGGGCGTGATGGAAACGACTGGGAAACGGGGCGGCCCGGGCCGAAAGGTCCGGGCCGCCTGCTTTTCAGATCCCTCCGCCACGTAGCACAGGTTTTCAACCTGTGGCACATCCCGCCACGTAGCACAGGTTGGCAACCTGTGGCACATCCCACCACGTAGCACAGGTTGGCAACCTGTGGCAAACCCCGCCGCTCGGGGCTGCCCATGCCCCATCGCCGGACGCTCGCTGCGCCCTTCCTGGGCTTCGCTCGCTCGATGCTTCCTACGCTTCGCCATCGTGGCTGCGCGTAGGAAGCAACGCCGGCTCCGGGGCACGGGCAGCCCCTCGCTCGTCGTCCTTGCACCGATTCCTCCGCCCCGTAGCACAGGTTGGCAATTTGTGGCACACACTCCGCCCCGTAGCAAAGGTTGGCAACCTGTGGCACATCCCACCACGTAGCACAGGTTTTCAACCTGTGCCGAGCTCCGGCGAGGTCCGTCCGTTGCTTGGCTAGCCGGTGCTGGCTTCTGGCTCGATCGACGCTGACATCGAGCCCTTGGAGCGGGCGAGCAGCCGGTCGGCGCCGAAGGCGTGGATCTGGTCTCGCTTGAGCTCCGCGTGCTCCTTCGTGGTCGTGAGCACGATCACGCGGCCGTCCTTGTCGACCTGCTTCGCCAGCGTGAAGCCCTTCTCGGGCGGGTGGCCGAAGAGCTGGCGAAGCATGGCGACCACGTACTGGTAGGTGTGGTCGTCGTCGTTCCAGAGGATGACGTGGTAACGCGGCTGCCGCTTTGGCCGGTCCTTGGGCCGAGGCGCGGCTGCCTCGGGCAGTGACGCTGGCGGCTCGGTGACGGCACTGGCGGAGGCGGGCATATGTCTGGCAAACTCCGGGCCCGGGCGACCCCCCGGCGATCCGATTCCCCATTATAGACGCTGCTGTCGGGCCAATCACCGCCCCAGCGTCGTCGCTTCCCGCCGGAGTCTGCCGTGCTCGACCGCCGTTTCGTCGCCGACAACATCGATCTCGTCGCCGCCAACTGCCGGGCCCGCGGCTCGTCGGCCGACATCGCGAAGTTCGCCGCCCTCGACAAACTACGGCGGCAGTTCCAGGCCGACATTGATCGGCTCAACGCCGCCGCCGCCCAAGTGAGCAAGTCGATCGGCAAAGCGGCCGACGCAGCCGAGCGGGAGGCCAAGAAGACCGAGGGCCGCCGGCTCCGCGAGGAGATCTCGGCGCTCGAGTCGAAGTCGGCGGAGATCGTGGCCGAGGCCGATGCGATCCTCCGCGCCGTGCCCAACCTCACGCACCCAGACGCCCCCGTGGGCGGCGAAGACGCTGCCGTGGAGGTCCGCCGCGGACAGCATCCGCCGCGGGCGTTCGAGTTTAAGCCACTCGATCACGTCGAGATCGGCGGCCGCCTGAAACTCTTCGACTTCGAGGCGGGCGCCCGCGTGGCCGGACACGGCTTCTACTTCCTCACCGGCGACGGGGTGCTCCTTGAACTCGCCCTGCAGCGGTACGCCGTTGAGATCCTCATGCGCGAGGGCTTCACCGTGATGACCACGCCCGACCTCGCCCGCGACTCGATCCTCGAGGGCACGGGCTTCATGCCCCGCGGCCCAGAGACGCAGATCTACTCGATCAACGACTCCGACCTCTCGCTGATCGCCACCGCGGAGATCACGCTTGGCGGCGCCTACCACGAGCGGATCTTCGAGGCGGCCGAACTGCCGCTCAAGCTCTGCGGCATCAGCCACTGCTTCCGCACCGAGGCCGGCGCTCACGGCCGGGCCACCCGTGGGCTCTACCGCGTGCACCAGTTCACGAAGGTGGAGATGTTTGCCTTCACTCTTCCCGAGCAGAGCACGGCGATGCACGATCAACTCCTCGACCTCGAGTGCCGCATCTTCGACGGGCTGGGCATTCCCTATCGGGTGATCGATACCGCATCGGGCGACCTCGGCGGCCCCGCCTACCGGAAGTTCGACCTTGAGGCCTGGATGCCCGGCCGCGGCGAGGCGGGGGAGTGGGGCGAGGTGACGAGCACCTCAAACTGCACCGACTACCAGTCGCGGCGGCTCGCCCTCCGCTACCGGACACCGGGCGAGAAGGGAACGCAGTTCGTCCACACGCTCAACGGCACCGCCGTGGCGATCAGCCGGGCGATCATCGCGATCCTGGAGAATCACCAGAACGCCGATGGCACGATCACGGTGCCAGAGCCGCTCGTGGCCTGGATGGGCAAGCGGACGATCGGCGGCTGACCGGTTTTGGAAAGCCGAAGGCCGTCAGGCCTCGGGCGCGGTCATCCGTGACGACGTCGAATGTGATGCGGCGTTTATCTCGGCCGCGTCCCACGCCTCACGGCGTTGGGCTTGGACAGGGTGCGGGTGGTCCCACGCCTTACGACGTTGGGCTTTTACCGGCAACGACCCAAGTCCCACGCCTTACGGCGTTGGGCTTTTACACAGTCCGGATGCGGCCGCTGCTCACCAGCGGAGGCCGAACTTCTCGCCCTGCGACTGGTTACCGCCGGTGCCGCCCTTGAGGGGCGTGTTCCGCTTCTTGGCAACCGGCGGCGGTGCCTCAGGCTCGTCGGCCTCCGGCTCCTCGGCCGCAGGCTGCTCCTTCGAGGCAGGGGCCGGTGCGAGCGCCTTGATCGAAAGCGAAAGCCGTTGTTCGTCGGGGTCGACCGCGATCACGCGGCACTCCACTTGCTGACCTTCGCGGGCCACGTCGCTGACGCTGCGGATCCGTCGCGTGGCGAGTTCGGAGATGTGCACGAGCCCCTCGACGCCGGGCTCCAGTTTCACGAACGCACCGAACTGGGCGATCCGGCTGACGACGCCCTTCACGGTGGCGCCCACGTGATACTTGTCGCCGGCACGCTTCCACGGGCTCTCGATCAGGTCGCGGGCCGAGAGGCCGATCTTGCCGGTTTCGTGGTCCACTTTCTTGACGACCACGCGGACCTTTTCGCCGGCCTTGAGCACGTCGGCCGCGTTCGCCACGCGATCCCACGAGAGCTCGCTGACATGAATCAGGCCCTCGACGCCATTGCCGATATCGACGAACGCACCGAACTCGCGGACCGAACGGACGATGCCGTCGAACTCCACTCCGGGTTCCAGTGTTTCGAGCAGCTTGGTCTTGGCATCCGCCGCCTGCTTCTCGATGACCGCCCGCCGCGAGAGCACGAGCCGCCGGGCCTCGGGGACGATCTCAGTGACCAGGCTGTCGAGCGTCTGGCCGACCATTTCCTCGAAGTTCTCGATTCGCCAGGTGCTCACGAGGCTCGCTGGCATGAATCCTCGGAGACCGGCGACCTCGCACTCGAGGCCCCCCTTGTTGGCGGCTGTGACGCGGGCTTCGACGATCATCCCGGCCTGGAGTTGCGTCCAGTCTTCGACGGAGATGGCACGGTTGGCAAGGGCCACGTCGTAGAGGCTGTCGTCATCGTTGCGGGACCCGACCGACACCTCGATCGAGTCGCCGACCGCCGGGAGATCAAGGCCGGCATCGAGGAGCCCGGCGAGTTTCATGGCACCCTGGCGGCGACCGCCGAGGTCGACGAACGCCGTGTCGGGTCCGATCGTGAGCACGGTCGCCATCAGCCGTGAGCCCGGATCGATCGGTGCTTCGGCCTTTGCGGAGGCGCCGGCGTCGAGCAGGTCATCGATCGCCACGCCCTCGAGTGCCGCCTCGAAGTCGGCCTCGAGATCCTCGTCGAGGCCGCCGCGGATGCTGGGCACGGCGACACGGCGGGCGGGTGGCAGCACGTCGGCGAACGACCTCGGCTTGTCATCACGGCGGCGGTCGCGGCGGCCACGGCCACCATCCCGCGGGCCGCGGCCTTCCGGTTTCGGTTCGCCACCAACCCGGGCCGGAGCATCGCCCTGTGGTGGAGCGGCGTCTGACGTCGAAGCGGCCGCATCAGCAGGCGCCGCGATCTCGGCTCGGGGCGCGGGCGGCGCGACGTACTGGTATTTGGGAGCAAGCGACGGCGGCGTCACCCCGGCGCGCTGCGTGCCGATCTGGATCCGACGCGGAGAGGCCGCAGCGTCTGACTGGGACGCGGACTCGGACTGGGCCGTGGCGTCCACGGGCTCCGTTTGGTCCGTGGGCGAGGGGTCTGGGTTCGTGGTCATGGGCACCGGAGCGAGGCGGCCGGAGTTCGCGGAAGAAACAGAGAAGAAACTGCGGGAAACAGGACTTGAACCTGCACGGTATTACTACCACCAGGCCCTCAACCTGGCGCGTCTGCCAATTCCGCCATTCCCGCGGCGAGATCAGGTTGTGGGAGGCCGAGAGGCCCGCCGCCAACCGAGGATCGAAGCATTCTCGACCGGTTTCCCGGTCAGTCAAGCGGCCGGGGTGAAACCGCCTGCGGACGGAGCCGGCGCGTGGCCGCAGCCTCCGCAGCCATCCGCGCGGCCATGATCAGGCCGAACGTGGCGACGGTCCAGGCGGCGTCGCCCACGGGCATCCAGCGGTAAAACGGCAGTGCCGCCACGAAGCACTCCCCGAGGCCGGCCATCGTGTGAGCGTAGTCGGCTGTGAACGCCCAGTGGGCGAGATTGGTGCTCACAAAGAAGACAAGCGAGGTGGCGAGGCTGCCGCCCACCACGGCCAGCCAGCGGGGCCGATCCCGGCCCAGGAGTCCACACGTGCCGAGCAGCACTGGCCAGACGGTCGCGGCATAGACCACGGCAGCGACGCCCAGGCTACCGTAACCGGGCAGCAGCACGTTGCTGAGCGCGAGGGCCGCCAGAGGCACGCTCGCCGCTACGAGTGGATTGGCAAACAGAAAGCCCGCGGCGAGGGCCACGGCAGCGAGCGGCGTGGCGTGCCAGAGCGGCTCACCATTCCAGGTCGGCTGCCAGAGCCTGCCGGCCACGGCGAGGGCGACGAGTGCGAGCCAGACAGTCGCCTGCATCGACACCGAATCCCAGACCGACGAAGAGCCTTCGGTCAGTGGCTTCGTCCCGGCCGATGTGTGAGCGTGGTTCACCATGAACGCTGCATCCTCCGTGCCTCGAGGTCCGAGCCCATGTCATGCACCCGCAGCGGCAACCGCTGAGGCCGCTGTGGCCCGGGAAATCTGCCGATACACTACCGGTTTTGGTCCTGTAGGCAAGCGAAACGGACGAAAGCACCCCGAAATGCCCGCGATCGACCGTGATCTGGAGACGCTGGCCGTCGAGCGAGACGCCGACGGGTTCGTGCGGCTCACCATCACGGTGCCGGGCCATCGGCAGAACGTGCTCACGCAGCGGGTGATCGAGGAGCTCTCCCGGGTTCTCGACCTGCTTCAAGCCGAACGGCCGCGAGGCGTCATCCTGCTGTCTGGTCGACCCGGCAGCTTCTTTGCCGGGGCTGACCTCTCGCGGCTGGAAGACCTTGGCACGCTCCCGACCGCCGAGATCGCCGAACTATGCGACCGCGGGAAGGCCGTGTTCGCGAAGCTGTCGGCCTCGTTTCCCACGGCGGCGGTCATCGACGGCACCTGCCTTGGCGGCGGCCTGGAGTTGGCCCTCGCCTGCGATCTTCGGGTGGCGACGTCTGAAAAACACACCGTCCTCGGTCTGCCTGAGGTCAAGCTCGGCCTCTTGCCAGGCTGGGGAGGCACCGTCCGTCTTGCCCGGTTGATCGGGCCGGGCCCCGCCATCGAACTGGCGGCATCGGGCGAGACTCTCGACGGTGCCGCCGCTGGCCGGGCTGGAGTCGTCGACGCCTGCGTGCCGCCTGCCGAGGCGGTCGAGTCGGCCCGGCGACTGCTCGTGCTTCGTGGCGACGACGGGTTTATCGCCGCCCGCCGTCGCCGGATGTCCGCGCCCATCGATCTCGATCCGGTGGAGTGGGCGTTTCTCGAGGCCACAACCGCCGCGGTGATTCTCGGCCGCACCGGTGGCCACTATCCGGCGCCGCCCGCAATCCTCCGCACGATTCTCGCAGGCGCCTCCGTCGATGCCGCGGCGGCGTCGCGGATCGAATCGGAGGCGTTTGCAAAACTCGCCGCAACACCAGTCGCCCGAAACCTCCTCCGCGTGTTCGCGATCGCCGAGCGGAATCGCCGTGACTCCGGGGTCGATACGACCGCGTGCGGCGAGCCATCGCCGGCGGCCGCGCCGGCAGTCGTGGGTGCTGGAATCATGGGGGCTGGGATCGCCGCCAGCCACCTCCGGGCGGGCCAGGCCGTCACCGTTGTCGACATAAACCCCGAGGCCCTTGCCGCGAGCGTGCCGGGCATTCTCGCGGAAGCCGCGTGGGATCGCCTGGCGAAGCGGCCCGATGAGGCGCGGGCGCTCGAGCTCGCGGGCCGCCTGCGGACCTCCACGAGCCTCGCCGCCCTCGCCGCCGCCGACATCGTGATGGAGAGCGTGACGGAGCGGCCCGACGTCAAGCAGCAGGTGCTCGCCGAGATCGAACGCATGGTCGGCCCCGGCACCGTGATCACCACCAACACCTCGACCAATCCGATCGGTCGGCTGGCCGCCGGCCTCACCGATCCCTCCAGGTTCTGTGGGCTGCACTTCTTCAACCCCGTGCGGCGCATGACGCTCGTCGAGATCGTGCGTGGGCCCGCGACGAGCGACGCCACGGTGGCATGTGCCGTTGCCCACGCCAAGCGGCTCGGCAAGTGCCCGGTCGTCGTCAACGACAGCCCCGGCTTTCTCGTCAACCGGATCCTGATGCCCTACCTGCACGAGGCGGGCGAGTTGCTCCGCGAGGGCGTGTCCGCCGAGCGACTCGACCGCATCGCCCGCGGGTTCGGCATGCCGATGGGCCCGATCGAACTCTACGACATGATCGGGCTCGACACCGCCTTCTATGCTGGCCTCGTGCTCAGTGCCGCCTACGGCGACCGGATCGAGGCCTCGCCCGTGATCCCAGCCCTCGTGAAGGCGGGGAAGCTCGGCCGCAAAACGGCCGCAGGGTTCTATCGGTATGCGGAAGCCGGCCCGCACGGTCGGATCGTGGGCCGCGATGACAAGGCGACCGAGGTGATCGCCCGCTATGCGTATCCGCCGCGCGAGTCGAGCGACCGCACGATCGTGGACCGTCTCTTCCTGCCGATGCTGCTCGAGGCCCTCCGCGGTCTCGATGAGAATCTCGTCCGCGACGGCCGCGACATCGACCTCGCCGTGATCCACGCCCTCGGTTTCCCGGCGTTCCGGGGGGGGCTGCTCGCCTGGGGCGACTCGCTGGGGGCTGCCGAGGTGGTCCGACGGCTCGAGCCGCTCGCCGAACTCGGGCTGCGGATGAAGCCCACCGACCGGCTGCTCGCCCATGCCTCGAGCGGCCGACCGCTCACCGATGAAGTCTCGCCATGACCACGCGCCCCTCGTCCGCCGCCCCTGCCCCAGCCTCGACACCAGTCGTGGTTGGCTGTTGTCGCACCGCGATCGGTCGGGCGCACGCGACCAAGGGAATCTTCCGCCACGTTCGTGGCGACGAGCTCGCTGCCGCGGTGGTGCGGGCGGTCGTCGAGCGGAGCGGAGTCGCTCCGGAGACGATCGAAGACGTGGTGCTCGGGGCCACGCAGCAGCGGGGCGAACTCGGTGGCAACGTCGCCCGCACCGTGGCGCTGATGGCGGGTCTCCCCTTCACCGCGGCCGCCACCACGGCCAACCGGCTCTGCGGCTCGTCGCTCCAGGCCCTTGCCCAGGCCTGCCATGCGATCGCCGCGGGCGCGGAGAACGTGCAGGTGGTCGGCGGCGTGGAGCACATGCATCACCTGCCGATGGAGTCGGCCGTCGACATTCACCCGCAGGCCCTCGCCCGCACGAGCCGCGGCATGCTCTCGATGGGCCTCACGGCCGAGCAGCTCGCTGCGGTGCACGGCATCGACCGACGGCGGCAGGAGGAGTTTGCCCTGGCGAGCCACGAGAAGGCTGCGCGGGCCGACGAGGGCGGTCTGTTCGACGACGAGATCGTTCGTGTGGTCGGCCACGACGGCGCGGGGGCCGTGACGGAGGCCGTGGCTGACCAGTCGATCCGCCGCGACACGAGCCTCGAGGCGATGGCGGCGCTCGAGCCGGTGTTTCTCCCGAAGATCGGCACAATCACGGCGGCGACCAGCGCGCCTTTGAGCGATGGTGCCGCAGCGCTCGTGGTGATGAGCGAGGCCGAGGCGGCCCGGCAGTCGCTCGAGCCTCTCGCCCGGGTGGTGGCGACCGCCGTGGTCGGCGTGCCGCCGGCCGCGATGGGCACCGGCCCGATCCACGCCACGAGAAAACTGCTCGCTCGGATCGCCGGCAGCGGGATCAGCCTGGCCGACATCGATCTCGTCGAACTCAACGAAGCCTTTGCGGCCCAGGCCCTGCACTGCATCGACGAACTCGGCCTTGATCCCGCGCGGGTCAACGTCCGCGGCGGCTCGCTCGCCATCGGCCATCCGCTCGGCGCCAGCGGTGCGAGAATCGCCACCACGCTCCTCCACGCCCTCCGCGACGACGGCGGCCGCTACGGCCTGGCGACGATGTGCATCGGCCTTGGTCAGGGAATCGCGGTCCTCTTCGAGCGGGTTGACCGATGAATCCCGCGGCGACGACGAGGCTCGACGCTTCGGGGCCGCAGGTCGGCCAGGCCGCGGCGTCGCTCGTCGATCTCCTGGCTGCGCGGGCGGGCGACGCCTTCGACCGCCGCGCGATCGTCGACGGCCTTGCGGTCGATGCGGCCGCCGGCCACGAACACCACGCGGGCGCGTGGACGTGGGGAGAGGTCATCGCGGCCGCGGTGGGACTCGCCGACGCCTTCGTCGCAGCGGGCCTTGATCGCGGCGACCGTCTCGCCCACGTCGGCCCGCACTCTCCCGACTGGATCCTCGTCGATCTCGCCTGCCTGCTGTCCGGCGTTGTCCACATGCCGCTGCACGTCGACGCATCGCGGGAGGAGCACCGTGCCCACCTCGACTGGCTGGCTCCGGTGGGCGTCGTCTTCTCGGGCGCCAGCGGACCTCTCACGCCTCGGGATGTGGCCGGCAGGATCACGATCGATGTCACTCCGGGCGGGCCCGTGGCGTCGGCCGCGCTCGGTGGTGACGGCTGGCGCCGGCTCTGGGCCACTCCCGCCGCCGTCCGCGACCGCGTCGATGGATTCGCACGGCGGTCCGACCCCGAGGCCTGCGCGGTGATCCTACTGTCCTCCGGCACGACCGGCGTGCCGCACGGCGTCATGCATTCCCAGCGGTCGCTCGCCGCCAACGCCTTCGCGGCGGCCGACGTGTTTCTCGGTGATCCGCGGGACATGCGGCTTTCTTGGCTGCCGCTGAGCCACTCGCTCGCGCTCACTGGCGACCTGGGCACAACGCTGGTTCGCGGCGGCTGCCTCAACGTGGTTCGGGAGCGGGGCCGCGTGCTCGACGCCTGCCGTGCGGCGCCGCCAACCGTGATTCTCGGTGTGCCGGCGTTCTTCGAACGGCTGGAGCGGGCTGCGGAGGCCGGGCGGATCGTCGATCTCGCCGCGGCCCTCGGCGGCGAAGTGCGGGTCTGCATTTCGGGAGGCGCGCCGCTCCGTCGCCGGACGGCCGAGTTCTTCGCATCGCGGGGCGTGCCGCTCGTCGAGGGCTACGGGCTCGCGGAGGCGGGGCCGGTGGTGGCCCTGGCGAATCCGCGGATTGCGAAGGTCGGCACGGTTGGACCGCCGGTGCCCGGTGTGGAGGTTCGCATCGACGATCGTGCGGCGACGCGGGGCCAACTCCTCGTCAAGACGCCGAGCCGGGCGATCGGTGTCGTCGCCCCCCCCGGCGAGCCGTCACGGCCTGGTTCCGCTGAACCCGGCGACTGGCTCGAAACGGGCGACCTCGCCGAGATCGATGCGGACGGTCATCTGCGGATCGGGGGGCGCCTTGGTGAGGTGATCGTGCTTGCCAACGGCGTCAAGCTGCCTCCGGCGGCCGTCGAGGCTGCGCTCTCGGAGGATGACGCAGTGGCGCAGGTGTGCGTGGTGGGGGCTGGTCAGCGGCGGCCCGCGGCGATCGTGGTGCCGGAGCCCGCGGTGCTGCGAGCCGCGATTCGGCGGCTGGGGCTCGTGGTCGTGAGCCGCCGGCAGGCCGTGTCCCATCCACGGGTGCGTGCATGGCTTGCCCGCCGCTTGGCCCGCCGTCAGGCATCGTTGCCGCGGTCATGGCGGGTGAAGACGTTCGTGATCGCCGACCGGGCGTTTGACTCGGCCCACGGCGAGACGACCCTCTCGCTCAAACTGAAGCGGGCGGCGATCGAGCGGCATTACCGCGACCGGGTGCTTCATGCGGTCGAGGCGATCGAGCGACAGCCGGCCGGGGAGGCATGCGGTGACACGCACAGCTCCAGACGCAAGGATGCGGTGGCAAGTGAGCGCCGGTCATGGGTCATGTCGGCACTCTGGCGCGGCGGCGACGGCGGTTTCGCGACGGCTGCTGCGGCGGCGGCCGAGCCGCTGCCAGACCGGATCGAGGCGGTGCTCGAGCGGGCTGAATCCGAGATCACGAGGCTCCGCGCGGAGCAGAGGCTCTACGAGCCGCTCGCCGAGGAGCGCTCCCAGCCCGCGCCGCTCGCCGACGCCCCACCGCCACCCACCGGCGTGTTTTCCCGGGAGTCGGAGGAGGCTCTCGGCGACGCCGGACTCTGGGGGCTTACGGTTCCGGAGGCCTTTGGCGGCAGCGGCGGCTCGATGCTCGATCTCGTCAGATCGATCACGCGACTGGCGGCCAACGTGCCGACCGCGGCCGGCACGCTCGCTGTGCACTCCTCGATCGGCGTCGTCTCCGCGGTCATGGGCTTTGGTTCGGCCGAGCAGCAGACGCGGCTGCTCCCGGACCTCGCGGCGGGCCGGCCGCTCTCGATCTTCGCCGCCACGGAGCCCGACGCCGGCTGCGATCTGGCGCGGATCGCGAGTGTGCTCGAGCACCGTGACGGCCGGCTCCTGCTGACGGGCACGAAGATGTTCATCACGGGCGCCACCTACGGGCGGCTCGTGAAGGTGCTGGCTGGGTGCGGGGGCAAGCCTGCCGTGGTGGTTGTCCGCCTTCCGGAGGCCGACACGCCGGAGTTTCAGCTGCGACGCTATGCACTCCATCCGCTCAAGCATGCCCACAACGCAGCCCTCGATTTCATCCGCTTCGAGATCGATCCCCGCAATGTGATCGATCCGGGGGCGACTGGCGACGCGATGCGGATCATCTGGCACGGCCTCAACCGCGGCCGCGTCACGCTCGCCGCGCAGGCGGCCGGCACGCTCCGGCTCCTGCTCGCGCAGGCCCGCGATCACGCGGCGCGGCGGATCACGTGGAACCAGCCGATCGCGTCGCGGCAATTGATCCAGGGAAGGCTCGGGCGGATGGCGGCGTCGATCGTGGCCTGCGACGCGCTGGCCGCGTGGGCGGCGGCGGCGATCGACGGCGGCCAGAGCGGCGAGTGGGAGGCGATCACGGCGAAGGTGCTGGCGAGCCAATGTGTCCGCGATGCGGCGATCGACGCGCTGGGCGTACACGGCGGCCGGGCCTTCCTCGTGGGCCATCCGCTCGGCGATTCGCTCCACGACCACTTCGCGGTCACGGTCTACGAGGGGGAGAGCGACCTGCTCGGCCTCGCGCTCTTCAAGGGCCTCTCAAAGCACCACCCGCTTGCGGCGTCGCGCGACGCCGCGGCGTGGCAGCAAGCGGGCTCATGGTTGGCCTGGCGGGTGGCGACCGCGGCCGGCTCCGCGCGTCGCGACATCACGATCCTGGACCGCCGGCTCCGCAACCACGCCGCGCGGGCTCGCCGGCAGTTGGCGCGGCTGGCCGTCTCCATCGACCGGGCGATCCGGCGGCACGGCCGGTCGCTCGCCGAACGGCAGCTCGAGGTGGGGGCCCTCTCGGCCGCCGTTCGCGACGCAGTGAGCGTGCTGGCGGTCGCCCACCACGCCGAAGCTTCGGGCGACGACGCGACGCTCGCGCCCGCAGACGCCTGGTGCCGGCTAACGCTGGCCCGGTCCAGGGGGCGCAACGCGTCGGTGGACGACCTCGCCGCCGTTGCCTCCGTGGGGCGGGTCGCATCCGGACGGTAGACTTTGCTGAAGGTGGCGAAGCGAAACCTTTCGAGTTCGTGACCGTTCAACTGATACGGATCGCCTATGAACCGCGTGGTATTGAAAAGCCGACCGGCCGTGAGGCCGCGGGCGTTCCCTCACGCAGGGCTTTTCGCGGAGTGACCGACGAGGCTGATGCCATGATCGGGCTGCGAAAGACACGATCGAGCCTTGCCGTGGCCATGGCCGCCGTGGTGGTGGCCACAACGTGCCTGGCAGCCAACCGCGCGAAGCCCGCTCGCGCCGCGCCACGGTCCGGTCTGCCAGCCGCGGTGACGACACCGCCTGCCGGGCCCGTGATGAAGGTGGCGGCGGTCGACGCTGGTCGCCGCGGTCGTGTGCATGCCGAGGCGGCCGAAATCGACGCGCATCTCGCCGCTCGCTGGCAGGAGCATGCCGTCGAGCCGTCGCCGCCCCTCGACGACGCCCAGTTCGTCCGCCGGATCCACCTCGAACTCGCCGGCCGGATTCCCACGTACGACGAGACGGTGGCGTTTCTTCGCGACACCGCCTCCGACAAACGCGACCAGCTGATCGAGCGTCTGCTCGCGAGCCCCGACTACGTCAGCCACTTCTACAACTCCTGGGCCGACGTGCTGCGGCTCTCCGAGCGGCCCCAGAAGAACCTTCTCTTCGAGCCCTACCTGGCGTGGGTCAAGGACTCGATTCGCACGAATCGTCACTACGACGAGTGGGTGCACGAGATGCTCACCGCCGACGGCCGCCTCTGGGAGAACCCCGCTGTGGGCTTCCAACTCCGCGACGACGGCATGCCGCTGCCCTATGTCGACAACACCGTGCGCGTGCTACTCGGCACGCAGATCGGTTGTGCGCAGTGCCACGATCACCCATTCGATCACTGGACGCAGCACCAGTTCTACGAACTCGCGGCCTTCACCGCGGGCACGCGGACGCGGCTCGGTGGCGCGGTGAAGTCGGCGAAACCCGGCGCGGAGGCAAAGCCGGTCCCGCCGCCAGCCGTGCGAACGCTCGTCAAGGAAGCTCGTGAAACGAAGGGCAAGAAGACTGCGGCGCTGGTGCAGTTCATTCAGGCCAACGCCACCTCGGTGAGTTTTTACGACACCCCGCTCAAACTCCCCCACGACTACCAGTATGACGACGCGAAGCCGTCTGCTCCGGTGGAGCGGGAACTGCTCTGGGGCAAGGTGCCTGCCGGCGTCCGCAACGCCGGCGGCCGCGAGCAGCTTGCCGGGTGGATGGTGTCGCGGACAAACCGCCAGTTCGCCCGGACGATCGCGAACCGCTTCTGGAAGAAAGTCATGGGTGTGGGCCTCGTCGAGCCCGTCGATGATTTTCGCGAGGGGAATCCTGCGAGCGATCCGGAACTGCTCGAGCACCTCACCGATCTCGTGCTCCGCCTCGATTTCGATCTCCGAGAATACGTCCGTGTGCTCGTTTCGACGTCGGCCTACCAGCGGCGGGCGGTGATCCACGACCCCACGGACGAGCAGCCGTTCCGTTACCCGGGGCCAGCCCTTCGGCGGATGACGGCTGAGCAGGTCTGGGATTCCATCGTGGGTCTCATTGCCCGCAATGCCTGGAGCGTGCAGCGGCCGACGGCGGCGGAGATTGCGGATGTGGCCGGCGTCGACCTCCGCACCGCCACGATCGACGACGTCGAGCAGCAGTTCGACCGGTTCGTGACGGAGTATGGCCCCGGGGCCTACCAGCGGCGGCTCAGCAAGGTCTGCGGGTATCGGGGGCAGTGGCTGCTCAAGGCGAGCGAGATGCCGACTCCCCTGCCATTGGGCCACTTCCTCCGACAGTTCGGCCAGAGTGACCGGGAGACGATCGAGGGAGGCCGCACCGTGCCGACGATCCCGCAGATCCTGGCGATGCTCAATGGCCCGATCACTCACGCGATGCTCGAGCAGGGCTCCGTGGCGTACGAGACGGTGATGGAGCACGACGCCGAAAAGGCTGTCGACGTTGTCTTCCTGACGGTGCTGTCGCACGAACCGGCTGCGGAGGATCGGCAGGCCGCAATCGACGAACTGACGGCCGCTGATCCCGCCACCGGCTGCGGCAACCTGATCTGGGCCCTGCTCAACACTCGCGAGTTCCTCTTCATTCAGTAGGTCCACCATGCGCCTCTCACCCATCATCGCCGATGAACGTGTCGCCCGCCGCGCGTTCCTTGGAGATGTCGCCCGTGCCGCTTTTGGCCTCTCGCTCGTTGACGGCGCCGTGAGTCGGTGCGCGGCGGCTGACACGACCGCCGCGGCCGCCGGTGGCGTGAACGTCATCACGCTGATGATGCGTGGGGCGATGAGCCACATCGACACCTTCGATCCAAAGCCCGGCCGCGAGGAGCAAGGGGAGACCGGAACGATCGCCACGAAGCTGCCCGGCGTCCGGTTCGGCGAGCATCTGCCGCGGCTGGCCGGGCTCGCCGACCGCCTCGCGATCATCCGCTCGCTCACCACCGAGACCGGGGCCCACGAGCAGGGAACGTATCTCATGCGGACGAGCTACCCGCAGCTCAACAGCATCCGCCATCCGTCGTTCGGGTCGTGGGCCGTGCACATGCTCGGCAAGCGGACCCGCGACCTTCCGGGCTACGTGCTCGTGGGCAACGGCAACGAGCACCCGGGCTGCGGCTTTCTCGACCCCGCCGTCACGCCGGTGCCGCTCGCCGATCCCGCGCGTGGCCTGGAGAACATCACCCGCCCGGGCTACCTGACGCAGGCAAACTTCGAGCGGCGGCTGGCGCTCGCCGACCGGATCGACGGCGACTTCAAGCAGCGGTACGCCGGTCGGCAGATCGAGGCCTACGACCGGATGTACGACGACGCGGTTCGCCTGATGGGCAGCGGCGACCTCGCCGCGTTTGACATCGCCCGCGAGGATGAAAAGACCCGTGAACGATATGGTCGCTCGCGGCTCGGCCAGGGCTGCCTGCTCGCACGGCGGCTCGTCGAGCACGGCGTCCGCTGCGTGGAGGTGGAGATGGGGGGATGGGATATGCACCGCGACCTCTGGGAGGATCTGCCCGGAAAGGTCGGCGAACTCGATGCCGCCATGGCGGCCCTGCTCGAGGACCTCGAGGCCCGTGGCCTCCTTGGCAGCACGCTCGTGGTGCTCGCCACGGAGTTTGGCCGTTCGCCCAAGATCAACGAGAACGCCGGCCGCGACCATCATCCGGCGGTCTTCTCGGCCGTGCTGGCCGGTGCCGGGGTGAAGCCGGGCGTGGTGCATGGCGCCAGCGACGCCGGCGGCCGGGTCCCCGATCGTGATGCCGTGAGCGTGGCCGACTTCAACGCCACGATCGCCGCCGCCTGCGGCCTGCCGTGGGAGAAGGAGTTCGTCGCCCCCAACGGCCGCCCGTTCAAGATCGCCAACGACGGCAAGCCCATCGCCGCTGTACTCACCGGCTGACGTCTCCCGTAGCACAGGTTGCCAGTAGCACAGGTTGCCAACCTGTGGCGCCTACTCGCTTCGCGCTCGCTCGGGGCTGCCCATGCCCCGTCGCCGGACGTTCGCTGCGGGCATGCAGTTTTCGCGCCGTCGCCGCCGTCCCGGCGTCGGCTCCGGCTTACGGAGCCCGGGCATAGCCCGGGCTCCCAGCATCCTGCCCTTCGCTCTCTCAATGCCGGCTGCGCTTCGGCATCCTGCCTGCGCTGGCCGCCAACGCCGGCTCCCGGGGCACGGGCAGCCCCTCACCGTCTTCCGTAGCACAGGTTGTCAACCTGTGGCAGCCCTACGCCGTCTTCCGCCGTAGCACAGGTTGTCAACCTGTGGCGCCCCACTCCGTCTTCCGCCGTAGCACAGGTTGTCAACCTGTGGCTCCTCTCGCCTACTCACTCCGCACGAGGGCGGGGAGCCAGCTGCAGAGATACCAGCCTCGCGGCGTGGTGAGTTCGGCGATCGCGGTGAGATCGACGCGGCCCGTGGGGGAGGCCCCGCCGAGCACTTCGTCGAGCAGCCCCTTCGGCTTCGTGTATTTCACGACCCGGGCCTTCTCGGCAGAGAGTCCGGCCAGTTCCACCGCGCGATCGACCGCGTCCTCCAGAAACCCGATCCGGTCGACGAGGCCGGCCTCGAGTGCCTGCCTTGCGGTGAAGATCTGCCCCGTGGCGACCCTGTCGACCGCGGCGTCGTCGAGCTTCGGCCGACCGGCCTTCACGATCTCCTTGAACCGCCGGAACATGTCGTCGACCAGTTCCTGGATGAGTTTCCGTTCCTTCTCCGCGAGTTCCGGCGTGCGGTCCTTCGAGACGCTGAGCATCTCCTTGAGCGGTCCGCTGGCGATCGAGTCGTCGCGGATGTCGTACTTCCGCAGTGCCTGCGAGATGTCGAAGTGCGGGATGATCACGCCGATGGAGCCGGTGAGCGTGGCCGGTTCGGCGAAGATCACGTCGTCCTTTCCCCGATTGGCCATCGCCACGTAGTAGCCACCGCTGGCCGCGATGCCACCCATGCTCACCACCACGGGAATGTCTCGCTTCTCCACGAGCTTGGCGAGGCGGTGGTGAATCTCGTCGCTGCCACTGACCGTGCCGCCAGGGGAGTCGACCCGCAGCACGATCGCCTTCACCGCCTCATCCTCCTCCGCCTGGTCGAGCTGCGCCCGCACGAAGCCGTCGCCGCCGAGAATGGCACCGGTGACGCTGACGATGGCCACCTTGTCGGCTGCGAGTTTGGAGAGCGAATGCCACTTCTCGACCACGCGGCTGTCCCGCTGGAAATACCTCGAAAAGGCACCGGCGCTGCCGATGGCCGAGAGCACCGCGATGCCGGCAACGATCCAGCCCGCTCGTGCGAACCAGCGACTCCAAGGGTTTGCCTGTTCGAGAATCACCCGCGTCGGTGGCTGCTGCGATTCGATCTGCATGGGAGGCTGGTTCCGCTGGGGACGAGGTTTGTGGTCCGGGACGCTGCCACGTGATTGTACGCCGAGGCGTGTCGCGGTACGGGTCGGAGGTTGCCAGTTTGCGCCGGCTACCGCTACCCTTGCGAGGACTTGGTTGCGGCCGCCCTACCGGGCTGCGTCGCCCGGCCCACCCCCGCGTCCCGCCCATTCCCGTCAGGAGTCTCGCCACGTGTTCGTCTGCGTCAGCACGGAATGCCTACCCGACATGCCGTTGGCCGCTGCCATGGAGCGGCTCGCCGAACTCGAGTTCACGGCGGTCGAACTGGATGTGCACGAGCAGGGCGGCCACCTGCAGCCCGCCGCCGTGGCGGCACATCCCGAGGACGCGATCGCTCAGTGCAGCGACCTCCAGAGGCTCCGCCCCGTCGCCGTGTCGTTCGCGGCATCTGAGACGCCGGCCATCTACGACCAGTTCACCGCTTGCTGCAGGCTCGCCAAGTCACTCGGCGTGGTCACGCTCGTCGTGGAGTCGTCGGAACTCGGCACCCCGTTCAACGGCGAGATCGAGCGACTCAGGAAACTCGTGGCGATCGGCTCGGGGCTCGGGGCCGTGGTGGCCGTGAAGACGTCCGCTGGACGGATGACGCAGGATGCCGAGACCACGGCGTCGCTGTGCCGCAACGTGCCCGGCCTCGGTGTGACGCTTGATCCGACCCACTTCATCTTTGGCCATAAGAAGCCGGCCTCATGGGAGCCGATCCTCAAGTACGTCGCCCACGTCCACCTCCGCGACACGAAGCAGGATGCGTTTCAGGTGCGGGTCGGCCAGGGCAACGTCGAGTACGGCAAGATCGTGTCGCAGCTCGAGCGGGCGGGCTACAAGCGGGCCCTGTGCGCCCACATGCCGCCCCTCGAGGGCGTCGATCAGGTGGCCGAACTCCGCAAGATGCGGCTGCTGCTGGAAAGCTTGCTGTAAGTACACCGGCACGGCCATCCTGGCCCGTGCCGGCTGCATGTGGCCGCCCTCGTGGCGGCCGAGGGGCGCTTGCGTCGTCGTAGCCGGCTGCTCCACCTACCGGAATCACAGCCAAGCCCAATGCGAACCGGGAAGACACACAGGTTGACAACCTGTGCTACGAGAAGAGGCAGCGAGGGGCTGCCCGTGCCCGGGAGCCGGCGTTGCTGACAAGCGCAGCCATGGATGGCGGAGCGAAGGCAGCATCGAGCGAGCGAAGCCCAGGATGGGCGCAGCGAGCGTCCGGCGACGGGCGCGGGTAGCCCCGAGCCGCGTGAACGCCGCAGGGATCACGTATCACCCGGCTTACCGAATCGTGCCGGTGGCCTCGGCGCGGCTCGCCATTTCGGCGTAGTTCTTCGACTGCTGGTCGTCGCCCTCTTCGGCATACATCGTCGCGAGGTTGCCGTAGGCCACGGCGAGCGATCGCTCCTCAAGCTGGCTCTTGTCGACCGCCGCCACCATCAGGTCGACGCCGCGGCGGCTGAGCGTCACGGCGTCCTCACGGCGGCCGACCTGCCAGTAGGAGATCGCCATGCTCACGTATGACTCTCCGAGCCGGCCGAGTTCACCGTCGCGATCGAAGCGGTCGTTGTCGTCCCAGAGCGGGATCGCTCGGTCGAACCAAGTGACGGCCGTGTGGTGATCGCCGCGTTGGAGGCTGTGCATGATGCCGATGCGAAACATGAGTTCGCCCAGGCCCTTCCGCTCGGTGGCCGTCAGTTCGCGGTGCTCGGAGCCCCGTTCCAGGTAGGCGGCGGTAAGCGTGGCGTTGTCGAGCATGTCGGTCGCGTCGCCCCGCTTTTGGGCGGCTGCGAGCGCGTCGGCGAGTGCCTGGCCCACATCCCAGTCGATCTGCCGCCGCCGCCACGGGTCGCCGATGCCGTCGCCCATGGTGTCGCGGAGTTCGAGGAGCCGCTTCACCCACGGCAACGGTTCGATCGCCTCGTTCGAGCCCGCCGCCACGGCGAGGGCCCCGCGGCAGAGTTGCAGTTCCAACACCTGACGCTCCTGCTCGTCGCCCGTGAACTCCTTGACGACGGCGTCGGCCCGGCTGACCCACTTGGGAATCACGCGGCTCTTCTGCTGCCATGTGCCCTTGGCGATCGCCAGGGCCGTGCCGAGGTGGGCATCGAGCAACACTTCCCGGGCGGCCGCCTGCAGGGCCGGCGACTGCTTCGTGAGCAAAGGTGACGCCCGTCGGATCGCTTCGCCAAACTGGTCGACGGCCTTCTGGTAGTCGGGGCTCTTCTGGGCCAGGTGGATCCGGCCCGACAGCCGGGCGGTCTGGGCGAGCACCAGCGGCGACGAGGAAGCCAGTGCTGTCGCACGATCAAGCACCACCCGGGCCTCTTCCGGTCGGTTGAGGGCCAGCAGCACGCCGGCGTGCTTCAACTTCGTCCAGACGTCGTCGGGATCGAGCCGGCCGGCCGATTCGGCGAGCCGTAGCGCCTGCCGCCACTTCCCCTGGTCGCTGGTCATCGCGAGCAGGAGCCGTTGCGCTCGGACATGCTGCGGGTCGATCTGGATCGCGTACTGCAGGTCGGCCACCGCATAGGCGGAGCACTTGTCGATCTCACCCTCGGCGCGGAGTACGAAGGAGTCGGCGTCGAGAGGCTCGATGAGGATCGCCGTGGCGTTGGATGTGCCGGGCTCCACGCTGATGATCACGCCCCGCTCGGGATAAACCTCGCCAATCCGGATGCCCTGTTCGTCCTTGACGGCGACGGTCCGCAGGTCGGCGATTTCGAGTTGGCGGGCAAGGTCGCCAAGCTGAACCGGCTCGGCGAGCTTGATGCTGATGGAGGAGGCGACGTCGCCCTCGATTTCCACCTCGACGCGTTCGAAAGGCTCGAGCGCCCACGCGAGCCCGGTCGTGCCATCCCCACTGGTGAACGCCTCGCCCGCACCCCACGTGGTCTCGATTTCCTGACGGGTCGTCTTGCCCGGAAGCGCCCCGCGGAAGCTGGCGGGATCGACCGACAGGGTCGGCATCTCGTCGGGCGTGACCGCGACGGGGGCGGTGACGGTTGGCTGCGGCTCCGCGACCGACTGGACGGCCTGCGGTTCCACCGCAGGTGTCGAAGCCGACGGCTCGGTTGGTTTGGGAAGCGTGGCGACCCGCTCGTTGATCCAGCGGCGGAAACTGCTCGTCGATCCGGCGGTCGCCGACGGTGTTGTCGGCTTTGCAGCGGGGGCTGCGACGGGCGTCACGGTGCTCCACTCGGCGGCGGGCGGCGGGACTGCCTTGGCGGCGAGGTCGATCGGCATGCCGCGGCGCGGAACTGCTACGCGGTCCTCCGGCGAGGTGTCGGCCGCGTCATCGCCCATCGACTCGATCCATCCCGGCAGCCGCATCAGCGTCCGCGGTGGTGGTGAGGTGCCGTCGTCGGCACGGCTGGTCGTGGGGAGGAAGGCTCCCGCGAGGACAAGAATCAGGAGCGAGATCCGACTCCGCAGCGTGGCCACGAGGGTGTCTCCTTGACGGTCGTTGACGGGCGTGAGGAAATGCGGCCGGGCTGGGCCGATGGAAAGGCGGCGGGAAGGTAGGGGGAGGGAGTTGCCGCGTCTAGACCAGCCAAGCCGGGCCGGCGAGGCTCTCCGGGAGCCCCCAGGATTCCCAGGCCGCGCGTCTTCCGCGGCGGTCCGACTACCATGACTGCTGCCGAGAGGAGACCGTCCGTCCATGACCGCCCCCCGTTCCCATTCGCTCATCATCGGAGCAGGCCTCGCCGGGCTCGCGGCCGCCGACGTGCTCGCGGGGCAGGTGGGCGCGAGCGAGCGTCAGGTGACGGTTGTCGAACCAAGCGGCCGCGTTGGCGGCGTGCTTGGCACCGTGCACCACGACGGGTGGCTCGTGGAGCGGTCGGCCGACTGCTTCCTGGCAGCGCGGGCTGAGGCGGTGGCCCTGGTCGAGCGTCTGGCACTCGATGCGGAACTGATCGGTGTTGAGCCCGC
>Ga0194055_10000081_pt1 | contig 65792 bp, 54 predicted proteins | sample SepL449m_MetaG_FD_155482 | JGI IMG/M metagenome (GOLD analysis project Ga0194055, IMG submission 155482) | Anoxic zone freshwater microbial communities from boreal shield lake in IISD Experimental Lakes Area, Ontario, Canada - Sep2016-L442-9m | ecosystem: Environmental > Aquatic > Freshwater >... | reverse complement strand
GCCTATTACAGCGTCATCAGCCCTGAGGGCTGTGCAGGTATTCTCTGGAAGAGCGCCGAATATAAGGCCGATGCGGCCAAGTCGCTGCGGATGCGGTCTGGCGATCTCAAGGAGTTCGGCGTGATCGATGCGGTGATCGAGGAGCCGCCCGGTGGAGCGCATCGGGATCCCCGCCAGATGGCAACACGGCTCAAGACCTACCTCGTGCGAACCCTCCGCGAGCTCGTCGGTCGGCCAGCAGAAACGCTCGTGGCAGGACGCTACGAAAAGTTTCGTCGCATGGGGAAGTTTCTGGAGGTTGGATCGGCCCCGTAGCATCCAGCTCCACTCTCTAACGTCCGATAATGTCTCTTATGTCCGGTTTTGCTGTTTCCGTTTTGTTTCCGCTGACTCTGTCCAGAAGCTTCTCCTGCCGACGCGGATCCCATCCCGCCATTGGTTGCGGCCCTAAGGGCCAACGCGTTATGGCGTAAGGGGTGTTTGGGTGCCGATCGGAAACTGCCTTGGAGGCGGTTGTGGAATGGCTGGCAAGCCAGTTGCCGCCGGGGAGCTAAAGGCGCTACCAGTCGATCGGCCGACCGTTGGCATGTTGGCCGCAGGTGCATGGGGTGCAAACCAGACTGATCCGGCGGGCAGGGCACCACCGGCCTGCTGCGCCCCATTGCCCCCCTGCTCTGCACCCGCCCATGCTGCTGCCGATGTAACGCCATCCCACATCGCTTTGAGTGGGGATGGTTGGCCAGTGGCCACTGTGGACGGGGTTCCAGTGGCCGCTCCCGGCACGCCTAAGGGCTCTTGGAATTGTTGCTGGAACTGCTTCACGAATGGGTCAACGGTGTCGTGGATGTCCTTCGGAAGATAGGTGTCGGCCCGCACGATCAGTTCTGCCACAAGTCGGCCGCTTTTGCTGGCTACGATCTGATGCCGATAGCGAGGGGCCAGCGTGACTGCAAAGAACGTCACCACAACGCATAAAAGCGCGCCCTTCGCCAGTCCCAGAACGAGTCCGAGTTGGTGGTCAAACGACGACAGGTGAACCGCGTTGATGGCTCCGGAAATAACTCGAAAAACAAGCCAGACAGCGATGGATGTGCCCGCGTAAATCGCGAGCATGGCTGCCAGTCGATTCCAGGGCGCTTGCTGGCCAAAGAATGGGGAGAGCGGGGTTGCGAACCTCAACGCCACAAACGAACTGGCAAAGATACCTGCGATCCACGCCAGTTGCCACACCATGCCCTTGAAGTACCCTAGCACCGCGGCTGCAGCCAGAATGCCAAGCATCACAAGGTCGTAGCCTTCAACAGACACGTGCGCCTCCCTCAAAAATTCGCTTCGATCATCTCGTCACTCGGCTGAGTCTCGAGTTTCCTTGGGCCTACTCGGGATGGAGAGTGTAGGGCGAAAACAGCTACCAACGAAGGCCAATCGCGAAGTCCAATCTGAACTGGGATCACCAAGCGAAGGAATCTGCACAATGCAACGAGACCCCCGAAAGCCCGCATCTGCCCCATGGCCCCTGTCCTTCCTAGTGTTCAGTAGCGTCGTGGCACGCTTGAGCGAACGCACGAAACCTTTACGTTCTGGCGGTGCAGGGGTGGCGGCGATGTCTCCGCTGACGCTCGAAGCGTGTGTCTGCCGACTAAAGACAAAGAGAGAGTCTGTTCGGACCTTTCGTACGAATGAGCGGGGGGTTTTTCCTGCGCGCAAAAGAGAATGGATTCTGCGCGGATTGCGTTTACGTTTGCGTTTGTGGGTTGTGTGTTGGTAGCGTTTGACTGTTTCATGGTGCTCAGGGGGATGCTTCGTGCCGGGGTTCCGCGTGCACATTACCGGATCGACGATTATGGGCGCCGGATATGGCGTTGCCGCATGGATCGTTGGAGACATGCCTCCTATGACATGTGCATTGGCTGGTGGACTGTGTGCGGTATCGGGCATGCTGCCAAATCTGGACAGCGGTCTAGGCATTCCCCTGCGTGAGAGCGTAGCATTCGCCGCCGCCGTGGTGCCCATGATGATGATTCAGCGGTTTCATCAAATGGGCCTGCCGATCGAGGGCGTCATTCTGGTCGGCGCCGCGATCTATCTTACGATCCGATTTGGAATGGATTGGCTCCTCAAAACGTATGCCATCCACCGGGGCATGTTTCACAGTTTACCCGCCATGTTCATCGCTGGTCAGGTCGCTTTTTTAGCGTTTGCAGCGGAGGATCCGCTCCGCCGATATTTCATCGCCAGCGCCGCGGTGCTCGGCTTCCTCACGCATCTGGTGCTGGACGAAATATGGAGTGTGAATATGGGTATGTTCGGTCCTAAGTATAAGAAATCGTTTGGCACGGCGATGAAATTTCACGGTCAGGAACTCTGGCCCAACCTGCTGACCTATGCGCTGGCCGTCATCCTGGGCTTGCTGGCCGCCGGCGATGCTGCATGGACCGAACGCATGCACTCCATGCGTCAGCAGATGGAGCAAGCGGCTCGCTCGGTGCCGCCGACGCAGGCACCCTGGAACTACCGCCGTTAGATTCGCGCAGCGACGAAGCGCAGCTACGGCCCCTCGCCTACGGCTCCTATTTTTTCCATAGCTGTCACTCCAGCTATCTAAGAATCGCTCTAGCTGGCAACCCGCGGCGTGCCCCTTGCCTCAGCCCGCAGGCTGCGTGATCATGGGCAGCGTGGCGGTTTTCCGTCACGTTCACCACAGGTACGTTATCCACATGCTCTTCGCAGCGACCATTTCGGGTGGGCCAGCCCTTGGGAGTCTGGTTTTCTATCTTCTGCTGATCTCCGGTGCGGCCTACGCAGGTGGGTCGTCGGTGGCATTTCTCTCGCTGGGGCACCGACGGATGCAGGTGCTTTTATCGCTCACAGGCGGCGTCATGCTCGGAGTGGGTCTGCTCCACCTCTTGCCACACGCCTACTTCGAGTTAGGCCGACAGATCGACACCACAATGATCTGGGTTTTGGCCGGATTTTTTCTGATGTTTTTACTTGAACGTGCGTTTCACGGCCACGCCCACCACTCGGCCGACGGCAGCCACTCAGGCCATGCACACGATCATGCGCACGCTGGGCCACGCCAGCCGCTCGTTCAGCCATGGGCGTGGTGCGGTGCATTTGCCGGATTAGCGCTTCACAGTTTGGCCGATGGCGCGGCGTTGGCAGCTTCGGTGGGGGCTGATGCCGAGCACGGGGGCGGTTGGCTGGCCGGATTCGCTACGTTTTTGGCCGTCGTGCTTCACAAGCCGTTTGATTCCGGCATCATCGCCACGCTGATGATGAATTCCGGCGCATCGTCGGGCAGTCGTTGGTGGGTCAACGCAGTGTATGCGATGGTTGTGCCACTGGGGGCCATCCTCTTCCTAGGAAGTCTGCGGCTCTTTGGTGGCGATCATGGCGGCGTTTTAGGGGCAGCCTTGGCGTTGGCGGCAGGCGCGTTTCTCTGCATCGCGGCTGCCGATCTTCTACCGGAGGTGGAGTTTCACAGCCACGACCGCCTGCTCCTCACTGCGACGCTTGCCCTCGGTATCGCTATCGCGTGGGGTATCACGGTCATCGAACGATCATCTCATGCGCATGCCGCCCACGCGGATCACGCCCACTAAACCGGATTATTTTTTCACAGTCTCTTGAGGCGGCTTTTCCACGTCGAGTCCCTTGGCCTCACGCACCGTTCGCACTTCGGCCAGCACGTCTTCAATGAGGCCGTGCTGGCGGCGAATGATTGCCACTTGGCTTTGAAAGCACCACGCGATCAGAGCGACGAAGGCAATGCCACCAACCAAATGAAAGGTGACCCAGTCCTGCGTGCCTAGCCGCCCCGATGACGGATCCGCAGCACCGCCGAGCGCCACGATTGCAAGCACTCCGAGGATGCCGATCAAAGCAAAGGGGAAAGCCTCTCGCTTGAATCGTTTACTACGATCGATGGAGGATGGGTCCAGAGAGTAGGCCTCCACCACCTCCCGGCACCACCGCGCGGTGCCAATGAAATACGTAACGGCCATGCTGTTGACCAACACGATAACCAGCGCCGAGAGCACGCCCGAGAGCCTATGCACGGTGCCCCAACGTAAGATCTCAGGAGACCTCTGGCCATGGAGGTCGCCCAGCCAAAGCCCGAGTCCGGCCGTTGCCACGAGTAACGCCACGGCGAACACCGCCACACGAGAAAAAACACGTTCCATGGTTCCTGCCATTCTCCGGTCCGCGCGACGCGATCAAATCAAAATAAAATGCCCGCTGCAGGGTGCAACGCACGGCCATCCGTTATAGGCTGATCGTTGGGCCCGAGACTATTCCTGTCATTTTAGACAAACCCACTCCAAGACGCTTCACCGATGCCTCACGCAGTTGTTCCCGCCGCATCTTCCGCGATCCATTCGCCGATCCGCCCCGTGCTGGCGATCACCTGCGGCGATCCGGCTGGCGTTGGGCCGGAGGTGGTGCTGGCTGCGTGGGCCGCCACGAACGTCCACTCGCGTGCCAGGCTACGCGTGGTTGCCGATGCCGATATGCTCGCGACTGTGCTGGCTGGTGTGCCTGGATTGCCAGCAGTGGATGTGGTGCTAGTCCAGCCCGATGATCCGCGGCCTTCGGCCCCCAACGCAGTGTTGGTGATTGCGCCCGATCGCCTCATCGGGCCGGTGCCTCGTGGAGCGATCAGTGCGGCCGGTGGCGAAAGCGCAGTCGCTGCTCTTGAGGCTGCCTATGCTCTGACATGCCGTGGGCTCGCGCACGCAATTGTGACAGGGCCGCTCCACAAATCGGCGTTGCACATGGCCGGGCACACGGTGCCAGGCCACACCGAGTGGCTCGCGAGAGCTTGTGGCCTGCCCGACAGTGCCGCTTCGATGATGCTGTGGCTACCGCCACACCCGGCGCACCTCGTTCAGGCGGCTCATCTGGCTCAGGGAGAGAACCAGGGTGCCATCACCACGCACGGCTTGGGTGTTGTGCATGCCACATTGCACGAATCGCTGCCGCATGCTCTGGCACGCCTTTCAGTTGATGGCATAGTGCAGGCTGGTTTACGGCTGGCTGCGGTCTTGACTGCGATTCTGAAGCGTCAACCGCGGATGGCCGTGGCCGCGCTCAACCCACACGGAGGAGAATCCGGCCTCTTTGGTGACGAGGAGGCCCGCATCATCGCTCCGGCCGTTGAACAGTTGATGCTGGCTGGCCTCGATGTGCATGGCCCCATTCCTGCCGACACGCTCTTTGTGCGAGCCAGCCGCGGCGGCTTCGATGGGATTGTAGCGCAGTACCACGATCAGGGGCATATTCCAATCAAGCTACTCGGCATGCATCGTGCGGTGAATATCACGCTGGGGCTCCCGCTGGTGCGAACCAGCGTGGCCCACGGCACGGCGTTTGATATCGTTGGCACAGGCTCGGCGGATCCCGCAAGCATGCTTGCGGCCATCGAGGTGGCGTTGGATCTCATCAATGACTGAAGTTCCTTACGGTCGCAGCGGTGGCAGGCCATTCACAAAGGCATCAGAGGTGTCCATGAGCCCCTCGGTGGCTGGCTTGTACACAAAAGCGCTGGCATCCACCGGGTCGCCGATCCGCACATCGTAGAGTTCCAAGACCGCCACCACCTCCAATGCAGAGGCTGCGACAGGCCGGGGGCCAGGGATGGCTAACCACTCAATCCTGCACGGGAAAAGCGCACGCTTGTCTATCGACAACCGCACGCTCCACGGCATGCCTTCGGGGAGTTGGGCAGCCGTGATCCCTGCGTCGCTGCGGATCGCCTCAGCCTGCGCAGGCAGGATGGCTGCAAGGCGATCGCGATTCCAATCGCCGTCGATCGTCCACGCAGGCACGTCGTCGATGGCAGCGGATGCAACCGAAACAAACCGAAACCATTCCCGAACCAGTGCCAGCGATCGCTGGACGCCACCCAAATAGGCCGAGACGGCATCGCGTTCAGCCACGTTGAGCTTTTCAAGCCGCTCCCGCACGCGACGCATATCGACCCGCTCCACCTGCGCATGATGTGAGCCGAACTTCCGGTAGGTCCAGAAGAAAAGTCCGTCGCACAGTTCGAGCAGTTCAAATTCCTCTGATTCAGAGTTGAGACGCGACTCAAATCGAAACCGTTGCTCTTCGCCAAGACCAGATTGAACGTAGCGGCCGCCTCCCTTAAGCACCGTGTTGCCTACTCTTGCCAACTGCCGCACTCGCGCGGAAATCGTTTCCGAACGCGCCAGTCCGGCGAGCGCGGCTGCCACGATGCGTTCGGCCCGTCCCCCCTGCTCTGCCGCGTCGGCCGGGGATGGTGCGAGTGGCGTAGGGCTATCAACTGCCGTTGCCGGACTCGTTACCGCTGCCGGACCAAGGGCAGTTGCCGGCAGAGGCGGGCTGCGTTGGTACACGCTGCCGTTCAAGCCTGTTTGGACAGGCACTTCTTCTGCCTTTGCTGCAGAGAGCCTGTCGCCAACACACCCTCCGAGCAGCGAGGACCAAAGCACCAGAGCAGCCACTGCCCACAGGCGTCGGCGCAATCGAGGGAGTTTGGGGGACTGGCTGTTCGTCACGGTCAGATCGACTTTGAGGATTTTGCCAAAGAAAGAGGTGGTGAGGCGTCGAAGATTGATGGGCATGAGTACGGTGCCCCGGTTTCGCACGGCTGAAAATAGTCTACGGAATCGCGGCCAACAGGCCCTATGGCAGATACGGCACAGAATCGCCGTGCCAGAGGTCAGTTTGTAAGTCAGAGATGAAAAAATAGTCCAAAAAACTACGGCAAGCCCCTTGGGCTTCGGAGGTGATGCGATGGGAAGACGATACGTGCATGGATTCATTGGCGTTTCGCTGGCGGCAACGTTCGCAGGCTGCCATATTCCGGCAAACTCCCCGCTCACTGGGCTCGCCCAGATTCGGCCCGTTGCCACGCCGCACACCAACGTGTTGCCTCCAGCAGCGATGCTCCAACATCCGGGCCCAGGTGTTGAAGGGCCAGGACCTGGTGTGATCGTACCTGCTTCGTACGAGGCGGCGTTGGAGGCCGCAGGGGCAGCGGTCGGCGGAATGGTGGGTGGCCCCATGGCACCGAGTTCGCAGATTGGATTTATCGGCCCCGACGGCATGCAGGTGCGGTGGGACATTTCAGCAGCAGGTGGATTTGATTCGATGCCGTTGGTCACTCCAGGGCGTTACGACTTTTCGCAGGGGGCGATCTATCGCCTCAAGCTCACCGATATTCCAGGACACGAAGGCACCGAACTCTACCCGACGCTTGAAGTTGGCCCGGTCACGCCACGCACCGATGCCTTTCTGGCTCACAATGCGATCCCATTTCAACTCACCGACGAAGATCTAGACCAGGTCACCACCGGTAACTTTGTCACGAAGGTTGTCTATCTGCCGGATGCCGACTATCAGGAGTTGGCCGTCGCTGGCGTTGAAACGCTCGTCAGCACGCGACTGGATCCAGGCGTGGATCCCGTAGTCGAGGCAGATCGCCGCGGCTCGATCCTAGCCATCATTCGAATTGGCAACAAGGATCTTGAGTCGGCCGGTGCCGGCCTCGCGCTGGCTGGCAGCCAGGGTGGCGACGGTAGCGTGCCGATTGGCGTGGCCGCACCGCTGGGCATGCCGTGCCAAGGTGACCCCTCACAACTTCCACCGGCCTTCTTAGCTGGTGTTACAGCACCTCAATACGGGATGCCGATCACAGGCACCCCAATCGGTCTGCCAGGCCCGCCACATATCCCGCTGGGTGTTCCGGCCGGCCTGCGGAAGCACACGATCACCAACCACACCAAGACGCATATCCCGGGGCCGACCCGTGAGCTCAAACTGCACGTGCAGCAGCAACCAGGCCTCAGCTATCCCAAGCCAGCCCACCGCGCCTACATCGCAGAGCGGGCCAGTGTGCCGCACATTCACTTGAAGCAGCCGCACGAGGACAAGACGCACTGTGTCAACAACGGTGGCCCGGATCCTGATGCAGCCGGCCTCTGTCCGCCCGAGCCAGGAGACTATCTGGAGTGATGCTCGGCCAACAGACTTTCGGCAGCGAAACCACACGAACGATACGAAACAAACAAACACCAACAATTATGAATGCCTTCCGCATAAACGGCTGCATGACCGGCCCGCGAGCGCGAGAGGATTCATCGCGGAGAACGATTCAACACATCATCCGGACAGGGACCGTGCTACGGGTTGCGACCAGGGTGCTGGCGACCGCCGTTTTCGCCTTGGCAACTTCGATGGGCTTTGCCCGCGAGGCTGTCGAGCCGAATGCGGTGGATTCATTCGCCAGCGTCACACCACTGGGAGCGATTGGCGCCCTGCAGCGCCCGCGGCCCGGTTCCTGTCCGGATGATGTGCTTACAGTCTGGATTCAGCCGGTCGATATCCGAGGCCCTGCCGGTATGGAGATTGCGATCGAAACGGCCGAAGGCTGGTCGCCGTTGCGGCGGGCACCGTTGCGAATAGGGCTTGTCGTGGGGCGGGCCTATCGGCTGCGGATTGGCGGCATCGCGGGGCATGAGGGCAGAGAACTTTTTCCCTCAGTGCGGGTGCTGGCAAAACTGGCCGCACCGCCGGGCATGGCATGGCGTTTTCCCGTCGAGATTGTGATCGACGAAAGCGATCTAACGACTGCTCTTGCCGGCTCGCATGTGCGGCGCATCGTCTATGCTTCTTGCGAATCAGACAGACCCGATGTGCTGGCATCAAACTGGTTTGATGTGCGGCCTGGCGACGACTGTCTGGATGTGGCCTCGACGCTTGGCGATCCCGTAGCGGAATTCATCGTGGGCAACCGCACGCCATCTCCGGGGAGCGTGCCATGATGGGCCTTCGCAATTGTCGCGCACCCAACGGCCGAGCCATACGCTGGCTGCGGATCGCTGCGATCGCCGTCAGTTCGATTATTTTGGCATCCTGCCGGGCCGTCACAGTGCCACCCATTCCGTCGCTGGCAGTGCTCTTTGAGAGTTCGAGCGCGGACGCCCCTCTTTCGGACCACACTGTTGCGCAGTTGGACGCCGAGGTCCAGCCGTCAGGACATGTTCAGCCGTCAGAGGAGATTCAGGCAAGTATTCCAGATCAGCAAAGCAGGCAGCCAGACAGCCACCAGATTCAGCAGGCAGGTCTCGAGGTCCCCTGCCCTCCCCTTCCCCGCCTGGCCAAACATCCGTGTCTAGCCGGCAGTTGCGGCTCAAGGCAGCAATGCGCACAAGTGCGTCAAAGCGGGGCCTGCGGCAGTGTTGCTTGTTCGCCCGTGGCGTGTATGCCCGGAGCCGCAGTTCCGATGGTTGGCCCCTACGTTGTGTGCGACGGTGGCGACGCGTACGCCCCTGCTCGGCCGGCAGGACGCTTTGGTATCCAAAATGTGACTGCCGGAGACACCGTCGCACGGTATCGGCCGGTTTCTGTCGGCTCCACGGAGAGCGATCCAGGCGAGAGCCAACACGCGGACGAGCATGACGCAGAGGGAGTCTGCCTCACGGTTTCCAATTGTGCCTGCGTGTATGCGCCGCGTTTTGCGTCTGTGCGGGAAGTCAGCCGTCCGTCGGAAGAGGCGTCGCCGATCGGACCCAAGGGGCTCACCCTGGATACGTTGGCCGGGGCTCAAGTGAAGAGGCAGCCAGTGTGGGGCAGCACCCAACGCATCGCCCTTGTTGCCGCCCGTCGGGCTGAACCCAGTCTGGCAGTCGAGGAACGTATGCCTGCGTTGGCCGTCGATCAAAATAACGTACCATCCGAATCCGACGGGGTTGAGGGCCCGGCAGCTCGCGTGGCAGACGATCAGCCGATGGTGGCAGAGCGGGTCGATCGGCCACGCATCCACGTTGGATTCGATGTGCCGTTTGCATGGACGTGCGTTACCGGTGCCCAGGTCATGGTGATGGGGCAGGCTGCAGAGGTCATCGCGGCCGACCGGGGCACCGCCACGCTTCGGCTGGAGGAGCCGGGCCGCTGCGAACTCACGCTTTGTAAGCGGGCAGGCAGCGACACGGCGAGAGTTGGCGAGGAGCTCGACTTCACGATTTTCCTGCTCAACTCAGGCGACCGCCCGCTCCAAGACATCGTGCTGGTCGACGCAATCCCCACACGCCTGCAACTCATACCAAAGAGCGTAGCCTCAAATCTGCCGGCGGATATTTCGACCGCCACGGGCGACGACGGCTCTGTCGTGCTCACATGGCGGCTCCAGAAAACGCTCCAGCCCGGCGAGGGTGGGTTTGTGCGATTTCGCACAGTGGTCCACTGAGCCACAAAACCCCCAACGCAACCCTGTGGAGCGTGCGTAAGAGCTAGGCTTTGGCCGCGAAATCCACTCCCACAGGCTTTCGCGGCCGGACGGTCTTGCGTGAGAATGCCTAGGCGATTCCGACTGCCTTGCCAGTGCCCAAAATTGGTTGGGGGCTGGCACGGATTCGGGGCAGATTCGGCTCAGATTCGTTCCACGTCTGGTTGGGTAGGGTCAGCGGTTGCCGAGCCAACCCTATCGCCGCTAGTATCTTTGGAACTGATCTCTGGAAATAGAGATTGCACTTAGCTGGTTGCTTCCTAGCTCGTGTACGTCGTTCAACACGATCTTTTTATTCACCGCTCGACCCCGAGCTTTTTGTAAGGCATTTATTTATGCTCCGCACATCATTTTCAGCGAGTATTCGCTCGGCAAACGTTCTGTTCATTCCAACGTTAGCACGAGGATTGCTTCTGGCGATCGGGCTCATGCTTGTGCCCTCTAGCCGTGCGATCGCCCTGCAGCCGGCCGCCACGGAGCGTGCCGCCGAGGAAGCCCCTGTTGAGGGCGCGCAGTCCACTTCGTTGCCGAAAGTGCCGCCGCTGCCCAAGGGCACGCCGCAAGAATTAATGGCGTTTGTAGAAAAACTCAAACAGGTGAATCCGCGGCCATCCTCGCGAGAGGAGATGATGCGTTATCTGGGAGAAGTTGCAAAGGTCCAAGTGCAGGCCGCCGATCAGATCCTGTCGCAGATCAAGCCATCGGATGATCTGTACGACGATGCCGCCAAGCTCAAGCTGGAAAGCTTGATGATGCTCGGCAGAATGGGCGATGAAAAAGCAGCCGCCGACATGGCGACGTTTGCCCAAACGCTGATCAATAGCCCATCGCCAGAACTGGCCAAAGAGGCAAAGCGATTGGTGCTCGTGTCGGAAGCCCAGCAGATGTTCGCAACGGGCACATTGGATCGTGGCCCAGAATTGGTTCAAAAGACAGCCGCAATGCTGGCAGCGGATCCCAACGATCCACAGTCGGCGGGCCTCGCCATGCAACTGGCAGGCGCGTTGGAACAGATGCCGGGCGGCGAATCCCTCGCCCAGGCCGCCTATAAGGCTTTTGGACCAATTCTGGCCACAAGCACCAACGAGCGTGTGCGTGCAATGGGCGATAGCTTTGCCGGCACGCTGCGACGGCTGTCGCTGCCAGGCCATCCAATGGAAATTACTGGCACACTTTTAAACGGCAAGCCTTTTGACCAGAAGTCGTTGGTCGGCAAAGTGGTGCTGATTGACTTCTGGGCGACGTGGTGCGGCCCGTGCGTAGCCGAGATTCCAAACGTGCTTCAGCAGTATGAAAAATACCACGACAAAGGGTTTGAGGTCATCGGCATCAGCCTCGATCAAGACCGCGAAGCACTTGAGAAGTTTGTCGCCGAACAGAAAGTCCCTTGGCCGATCCTCTTTGAAAAGCCCGAGGGAGATGGTTGGCAGCACCCTCTTTCGACGTTCTACGGCATTAGCGGCATCCCAACTGTGATTCTGATCGGTCGGGACGGCAATGTGATCACGCTCAACGCCCGAGGCGAAAAACTGGGCCAGCAGCTAGATCTCTTGTTTCAAAAGGCGGGTTGACGCGGTGCCACTGGGTATTTCGAAACGGGCTGCTGCTTTCGATTCCTCTGGGATTCGCAAGGTCTTCGACCTTGCGGCCACGCTCAAAGATCCGATTAACCTAGCAATCGGCCAGCCCGACTTTGCAATGCCGCCAGGGGCCCAAGAGGCTGCGAAGGCGGCCATTGACGCCGGCAAGAACGGCTACACGCCCACGCAGGGAATTGCACCCCTGAGAGATCGGCTGCAGGAGCAGGTGCGCCGCGAACTTGGCCAGCCCGACAGAAAGCTCTGCGTGACCAGCGGTTCCAGCGGGGCACTGGTGCTCGTGCTCATGTCGCTCGTCGATCCCGGCGATGAAGTGATTCTCTTCGAGCCGGCATTTTTAATGTACCGGCCGCTGGTTGAGTTTCTGGGTGGTCGGTGTGTTGTGGTCGACACATCGCCGTCGTTTCAGATCGACGTCGATGCAGTTGCTGCTGCTCTCACTCCCGCATGCCGTGTGATCCTGCTCAATACGCCAGCCAACCCCAGTGGCGTGGTGGCCTCTGCCGAAACGGTCAGAGATTTGGCGCGATTGGCCGAACAGCGTGGAGTGACGCTCGTCAGCGATGAACTCTATCGCTCGTATTGCTACGACGCGCCATTTGCCTCCCCTGCTCAGTACAGCGATGCGGTGGTCGTGATCGATGGCTTTTCCAAGTCGCATGCCATGACGGGTTGGCGTGTGGGGTGGGTGCACGGCCCTGCAGCGATTGTGGATGCCTGCACGACACTGCAGCAATACACATTCGTGTGCGCGCCGCACGTGGGCCAGTGGGCGGCCCTAGCGGCGATCGACTGCTCGATGGACGTGCCTTTGGCCGAATGCAAGGCGAAGCGGGATCGGCTGATGGCAGGCCTGCGAGATCACTACTCATTCGTACAGCCCGGCGGTGCGTTCTATCTTTACCCAAAGGCCCCCGGCGGGTCGGGCCGCAGCTTTGCTGCGAGGGCCGTGGAAGAAGAACAACTCCTGATTGTGCCGGGCACTGTATTCGGGCGGGCCGACACTCATTTTCGGATTGCATACACCGTCGATGAAGCAATGCTCGACCGGGGCATCCGAGCGCTCCAGCGGTTGGCTGCTCGAGAGCCCTCGCTGAGTTGACTCGCGCGTGTCGTGATGTCAGCCGATATAGATTTAGGCACTTTTGGTTCGAGGTTCCCGACGCACAGCCACCGGCTCTGTTCCAGCAACGTTTCGTTCGTTGATGACATAGCTACTGCCGGCATTGTCGGGGAGATCAAACATCACGTCGAGCATCACGTCTTCGATGATCGACCGGAGGCCGCGGGCCCCTGTTTCCTTTCCCATCGCTCGCCGAGCGATCGCGGAGAGCGCCTCTTCAGTGAATTCGAGTTGGCAGTTCTCCATCCCGAACAGTTTTTGATACTGCTTCACAAGCGCATTCTTTGGGTCTTGCAGTACCCTCACTAACGCGTTTTCGTCCAATGGCTTGAGCGACGAGATCACAGGCAATCGGCCGACCAATTCTGGAATCAGTCCAAACTCTAGGATGTCATCTGAATCGACCTGTGGTAGGAGTTCCGCCAAGTCGGCATCCCCCTTGTAGCCGCTGGGCTGCCCAAAACCGATCGTGCGTTTGCCGAGTCGTCGGGCGATGATCTTGTCGATGCCCACGAACGTGCCGCCGCAGATAAATAGGATGTTCGACGTGTCAATCTGGACGTACTGTTGCTCTGGATGCTTCCGGCCGCCCTGCGGCGGAACATTCGCCACAGTGCCCTCGAGCATCTTCAAGAGGGCCTGCTGCACGCCCTCGCCAGAAACGTCGCGGGTGATCGAGACATTTTGGCTCGTCTTGCCGATCTTATCGATTTCGTCGATGTAGAGCACGCCTCGCTGGGCCGCTTCGATATCGAAATCGGCGGCATTGAGGAGCTTCAGAAGCAGATTTTCTACGTCTTCGCCCACATAGCCTGCCTCGGTGAGCGTGGTGGCGTCGCCGATCGCAAATGGCACGTTCAGAATCCGAGCCAATGTCCGGGCCAGCAGCGTCTTACCGCAGCCCGTTGGCCCGAGCAGCAGGATATTTGATTTTTCCACTTCGACATCGGAGATGTCGCTGCCAAGGGTGAGCCGCTTGTAGTGGCTGTGCACCGCAACGGCCAGCACGCGTTTGGCGTGTTCCTGTCCGATCACGTATTCGTCTAGATGCGCTACCAATTCACGTGGTGTCGGGATCGATGTAAAGAGTTCTTTGCTGGTTCCACGGCGACGCTTCTCTTGATCGAGAATCGACTGGCACAACTCGATGCATTCGCCGCAGATGTAGACATCACCAGGGCCTTCCACAAGCGGCCCCACATCCCGGTAGCTCTTTCGACAGAATGAACAGAAGGCGTTTTTCTTGGTGGTGCCGCCAGCGCCGCGGCGCCCGAGGTTGGTAACGTCTTTCCCAGATGGCATGTCTTCAGTTCCTCTTGAGGTTTTACGAGCGGTGAGGGGGCGACCCTGTGATTTACAAAAAAACGTGGTTCAGCAAATAGTGTGGTCTCAGACAGGTGCGCTCTGTCCCGCGTTGGCCGCGGGCGTTGTGCCTGACTGCAGATGCGGATTCACAAGTGTTCTTATTTTTCGGTATTCTTCCTCGCTGAGGACACCCTTGTCTCGCAGATTTTTATAGGTAGCCAGCGAGCTTTCCCAATCGCCACGATCCGAACTTGGGCGGCCCCACAAGGTTCGGCCAAAATACCACGATCTCATTATGACAATCGCACCGATGCCTGCCCCAACAAAGAGGCCGAGCAACAGGGCGCTGATAAAAAACGATTGCACGTGAAGCCGACCTCGTATGACAACGGTCGGAAACTCTTGTGAAGCCTTCTACAACAACAACTTTTGCAGTATGGCAGTGGGTGGGCGGCTAGGTCTAGAAAGAAACCCCCAGTTTTCCAAAGCCCCCCCAAACCGCCGAAAACCCGCAGGTTCGATGAACAAGTGGCTCAAAAAACTCTCCGGGTGACGGACTTTTCGGAATGTACTCAAAAGACGCAATATTCCACATGCAACGGCCGATCTACACGACATGGTTTGTATGCGCACCCAATCCGTCTACCCTCATAACCCCCGCCGATGCGGCGTGGGGTCGTTGTGGTTGACGGCCTGGCGGGTCTGTCTCGTCTGTCTCGTCTGTCTCGTCTGTCATGGATTCACCGCGGTGAGTCGGTCCACACCCGCCGCCGATAGCGAACCGGCAGTACATCGCCTCCCGGAATTGATCCGCACCAAGCATCTTATTTTTTCGATTCCTTTCCGCTTGCCTGCCAAGCCGTCCCCCGACTCCGCACCTCAGCGAGTGACGCTGAGCGTGTCCAAGGATCAGGGCGGCACTTGGGAGCAGGCCAGCGAAGCATCTCCCTCTGCTGGCTCCTTTACATACCGCGCTACCGCCGACGGCGAATACTGGTTTCGTCTGCGGTCAGTGGATGCCAAGGGTCGAACTCGCGGCGGCGAGGGGCCGGACATGCGAGTGTTAGTGGATGCTGCAGGGCCGCACATTGCGGCTCGTGTCTGGAAGGGCACCGATGGGGAGATCGTCTGTCGCTACGCAGCGATTGACGATTCGGTGCGGCTGGATTCACTCACGTTTGAATACCGCGGCAAGGGCGACGCAAGCTGGAAGAAGATTGCGGCGGTAGGTATTTTAGCGCGTGAATCACCAGCACACATGGTGGGCGAAGAGATATGGTGGGCAGGTGAAAAAGTCGAGGAAATGACCGTCCGTATTGCCATCTCCGATTCCGCTGGCAACAAGACCACGCGGAATTTTCCGCTGGAGCCCACCGACCCAGGCATTGATCAGGCGGCCCTTTCGAAGGAGTTAGGGGCGATGCCGCTTCCAACCCAAGAAATGCCGATGCACGGCCAAGGCCCTGGAGTGCCGGCTTCTGCCCAAACTTCTGGTTTACTCGCGCGTCAGACCGCTGCTCCAGGCATTGCCGCGACGCCGGGTAGTTGGGCGGCGGAGTCGGCCACGGCGTGGTCGTCTGAAGCGTCAAGCGGCACGAGCACACTTGCGCCGCAGAGCGTGCTTGTCAAACGAGTTGGCTCGGGCGACTTGTCGGGCTTTGAGCCTCAGATTGCGGCTCAAGATCACAAGCGGCCAGACATTCTCGCGGGCAATGGACTTCAATTGCCAGCGGGAGTAGCCGCACAGAATCCCGAAGCAGACACCGCCTCGGCCCCTTCGTTTGCCTCGGGAATCGGTCCTCGTTCAGGCCGTCAGTCGCTGGAATACCGAGGCAAGGCATTGCAATTAGTCAGGTCGCGGCGTTTCGCATGGGACTATGAATTTCAATCAGATCGCCCGGATACAGACCCAATCCGCGTGGAGCTTTGGAGCACTCGCGATGGCGGCGTTACGTGGCAGTGCAGTGCTGTCGATGACGATGACAAAAGCCCGATCAACATCGCGCTGCCGGCTTCGGGCCTCTACGGATTCCGATTGGAAGTTGTGCCCGACATTCCAGACCCAGAAGGCGGGCCACGCTCCGGCGACATGCCGGATAGCTGGGTGGGTATCGATGATGAACCCCCGCAGGTCGAGTTGATCGAAGTGACTCGTACCAAGACGGGTGAACCGGGCGGCATTTTGCTGCGATACACATCGCACGACCAATTGCTTGTGCCCCGCAGCGGCCGCTTGCTCTACTCGCCCAACATGGACGGCCCGTGGGCGACGATTGCCGAATCAGTTGAAACGCAGGGAGAGTATCGATGGCAACCAGCCCGCAGCGTGCCGGCGAGAGTATTTGTGCGAGTTGAAGCCACCGACGCGGCTGGTAACGTGGGGAGTGCCACGAGTGGTGAAAAGGTCTCTCTTTCCACGTCGCGGGTCATCGGAAAACTGGGTGGGGTTCGCAGCCTGCCGCCGCTGGCCATCCCCGAGTAAGTGACGATTTCTCCTCTTCCCCGCGCATTCCGTAGAACGCGAAAGCGTAGGAACAGCTTTGGAGAGTTGAGCTTGCACCCATCGTCGGTGTGGGCCAGCAGCCACCCGCCCAGGTTCTTTACGCGGGCTCTCCGTTGCGCAAAACGGCATATCGCCCGCGTGATAGAATCTCGGTGTGCAGTTTCGCATGCACTGCCGAAACAGATTCGGTGTTTCACAATCCAATTATGTTTCGCAACGACAGAGCACGAGGAGTATTTTCGAACGTGGCTGATCCGAAGACTGCCCTTGAAATCCTCAAACAATCGGACGCGTGGTCTCTCGGCACGCCGTCGCTCGTTGCGCTGGTTGGAGACGAACCATTTCTGACATTTCATATGCTCGCCCTCCTCCGGGAGCGGTTGTGCCCGGACGAGGCCGACCGATCCTGGGCGTGGCGAGAGTTTTCCGGTAGCGATGAACCTGATCCCCGCGATGTTTTTGACGAGGCTGCCACGGTGCCTCTCTTTGCCGGGGCTACTCGCGCGGCCATCGTGCGAAGTGCTGATGGATTCGTGTCCAGTGCCCGAGAGAAACTGGAGTTGCTCGCGAATTCTCCTCGTGGGCGGCGAGGTTTGGTGATCTTGGAGGTGAAAACATTTCCCTCGAATACGCGACTTGCCAAGGCTGTAGCGAAGCACGGTCTGGCGATCGATGCGACGATTCCACCCCGCTACGATTTGTGTAGCTGGGTGCGCCAGTGGGCGCACACACAACACGGCTGCACGCTCGCGGCTACCACGGCCGAGCGGCTCGTCGATCGATTGGCCGGCAACCTTGGCCAGATTGATCAGTCACTGGCTCGGCTGGCAGCGGCAATCCCCGCGGCTTCACGAGGTCAGGCGATTTCTCCAGAAGCAGTGGATGGCTTGGCTTGGAGTCAGCAGGAGCGCACGGCCTGGGGCATGATCGATCTGGCGACGGTTGGCGATGCGCGTTCAGCGGTATCGCACCTGTCGGCATTACTAGCGTCGGGTGAAGATCCGATTGGTGTCAGCGCGCAGATGGCTTCGGTCCTGCGGCGGCTGGCCGTAGCGGCGAGGCTGCTTGCCCTACCGCCTGGCGATGGCCGGCCGGCAAGCGTTGATGCGGCGCTTCGCGAGGCGGGTGTGGGCGCATGGCCCAAGGCGTTGGCGCAGGCCCGCGAGGCTCTTGGACAGTTGGGCGCTCGACGGGCAAGGCAGCTGCCAATCTGGCTTTCAGAGCTGGATCGTTCGCTGAAGAGCGATGCCTCCCGCGGTCTGCGGGGACGTCTGGCCTTAGAGCGGCTGTTCTGCAAGATGTCGAAGCAGTCGGCTCTCGTTGTGCCGCCCGGCGGCACGTCAACTGCGAGAGCATCAGGAGGCCATGCGTGAATTCGGAACTGCAGACAGACCCTCGAAACGTCTGGGAAAACCCACTCGCCACCCGCTATGCATCTGCTGAGATGACGCGGCTTTGGAGCGACAACCATCGGTACAAGCTCTGGCGGCAAACGTGGCTGGTGCTGGCGGAAGCCGAAGCGGAGCTTGGGCTTCCGATCACGCCGGTTCAACTGGCTGAGTTACGGGCCCATCTTGAGCCGATCGACTTTGTCAAAGCGGCTGAATACGAGAAGAAGATGCGGCACGATGTTTTTGCGCACTTGCACACGTTTGGGGATGCCTGTCCGCAGGCTCGCCCGATTCTGCACCTTGGGGCGACGAGCGCTTTTGTCACGGACAACACCGACTTGATGCTGATGCGAGACTCACTCGACCTGATTGCTGATCGGTTGGCCACCGTGATCGAGCGATTGGCTGCAAAAGCCATGGAAACGCGAGACATCGTCTGCCTCGGCCTCACGCACCTGCAGCCAGCGCAGCCTACTACGATTGGTAAAAGAATCTGTCTTTGGATTCACGATCTGCTCTTGGATCTCGAAGAGATTGTGCGCCGGCGCACGTCGTTGCGAGCCCGAGGCGTCAAGGGCACAACGGGTACGCAGGCGAGTTTTTTGGAGCTCTTTGCGGGCGACCATGCCAAAGTAAGGACGCTGGATGAGATGGTCTCGCGGCGGTTGGGTTTTTCTGCAGCGTACGACGTCACCGGCCAAACGTACACGCGCAAAGTGGATTCGCAGGTGGTCGCGGCGCTTGCGGGTATTTCGGAATCGACTCACAAGGCGGGGAACGACTTGCGGCTCAGCGCAGCTTCGGGTGAATTGGAAGAGCCGTTTGAGCAAGATCAGGTGGGCTCCTCCGCGATGCCTTACAAGCGGAATCCCATGCGGGCGGAACGCATGTGCGGCCTAGGGCGATTCGTGATGGGGCTATCTGTGACGGCTAGCCAGACAGCCGCGGTGCAGTGGTTTGAACGCACGCTAGATGATTCGGCGCCTCGCCGCCTTGTGTTACCGCAGGCATTTCTTGCAACCGACGCACAATTGGTGCTGTACACGAATATCGCCAGTGGGCTTGTGGTGCTGCCTGGGGCCATCACACGCAACCTTGAAAGCCAACTCCCCTTCCTGGCCAGCGAACGTATTTTAATGGCAGCTGCAAAAGCTGGTGGAGATCGCCAGACGTTACACGAGGCGATGAGGAAGCACAGTCATGCTGCCACGGCTGGTATGCGGGAGGGTAAATCGAACGATTTGGCCTTGCGATTGGCAGTCGACCCATTGTTTGCGGGGATTGATCTGGCGCAGGCGATGGATAGGCATGGCTTGGCCGGCCGAGCCTCGGCGCAGGTTCAGGAATTTATTGCCGGGCCAGTGGCAGGAGCGCTCGCCTCGCACCCAGGCCGTGCTGGTCATGCCACGCTGAGGGTGTAGGCAGCCAAGAGTCGCGTGGACCGGGGCCGTCCCAATGTTCCTGCTGAGCGTTCGCCTCACCTCAAGCCCTTGGTGTGCTAGGGTGTCGCTCCCGCTATCCGAGAATCGCTCTAGACCCTGTCTTGATGACGCGACTTGCTTCGAGTACTTCGGCAGTGGGCGCAGATCCCCGCAATGATTAACCTGTGTGACTGCGCGCGAAACTGATGCTGGCTGGCCACTGCGTCGCGGATTCTGGTGAGTTCATCGCTGGAAAATTCGATCAAGTTATGGCACGACGTGCAGTAGAGGTGGTCGTGCTGGGGATAGCCGTAATCGTGTTCGTAGATGGCTCTTCCACCGAGCACCATTTTTTTGAGCAAGCCAGCTTCAACCATTTCAGTCAGCGTGCGGTAAACAGTCGGCCGACTGGCCCTCGCTCCTTCCGGTGTGCTGCGGAGTTCAGCTAGCAATTGGTCGGCGTCGAAATGCTCGTGGTGGCTAGAGACATGTTCCACGATCATTTGTCGCTGTCTTGTGCTGCGTTTGCCGCGGGTCTGCAAAAACTCGGCAAACCGTTCTCGCGGTGTCATTGCCACATTGACTTTATTCAGCGCAAAATCATCTGGCACAAAATTGTCTGACGCGAGAGCAGGTGCGGTTGCCATACAAGTATCCTCGGGGTTTGCGGCCACCCGTTAGTGTAGCGTTTCGCGCTCAATGAGCGGGAAACGCCCGGCTCCACCAGACGGCAGCCGAGTTCCACGATGGCTTCGCCTCGGGCTTGCAAGATCCAACGCACGCAGGTGGCGTCATGCATCGTGCGGAGGGACGGTGAGCGGGCCTTCAAACATGGAAACCGAGTGCCCATCCGGGATGTGTCTCTCGCCGGCTTCGGGGCGGTAACAGTCTCGTCGCGGGGCCCCAACGCTCGTAATCGTTCGTCCACCCATCGCCTACGACTCCTGTTTTGCCATGTCGCCGTTACAGCTAACTGAGAATCGCTCGAGCATACCGTGCAACAAGTCTGCCGCCGCACGATGCGCCGACCAAGCGGGAAAAGGTCATGAATGACTTTTTCCACGGACAGCTCGTTTAGCCTAACCGCTCAAGCAATCGTTCCAGTGCAATGTCGAGCTTCTCTGCAGTTTCGTATGTGCCTTCAGCGATTGCCGTGCGAATCGATTGCACGCGGTCAAAGCGAATATCCGAAGCCGATTCAGCGGCCCGCACTGCGTCCACCGACAGGGTGACGGAATCCTGAACTTCAGTCACGCCTTGCCCAACGGCAGCCTGAGCCGCGCTGGTTGACTCAACACCCTTCACGCCAGCGAGAGCATGCGAAGCATGCGTTGATGTGACACCCAAGATTTGCATAATACGTCTCCTTACAGACTTGTGTATTCCGAATTCGATCCCCACCACCCCGACATGCACCCAATACGCGAGTCGCTGTGCGGTGGTTCGTTTGTTTTTCGAAATCCTTTCGTGGCCTTTGCGTTCGGACTCCCGTGCGTCCAAACTCTATTGTTGCTGTGCCGTTGCAATGTGGCGACACCACTTGTTTTAATTTGGAGGTGTTAGCCGTATCGATTCAACTCAGCCAATTTGTTGTCATCGACAGATCCAGATTGCTTTCTTGAATAAAAATTATACTTGCCTGTTTTGTTCATTCTGCCGGCTTGGAGGCTACGCAGACTTCCCAGATTGCCGCCACTTCCCCCGGCCCCCGTTGCACCGAGCGGGTCCAGGGCCTTGCGTCCTGTGCCGCCAAGGCCGATTACATTGCAAACTCAGGCCTCCGGCGTTCGAGTTGATTTTGGAGACGCTCGACGATAGCACTATGCATCTGACTGACCCGGCTTTCTGAGAGGTCGAGCGTAGCGCCGATCTCCTTCATCGTGAGTTCCTCGTAGTAGTAGAGGATGATGATCAGTCGCTCGTTGCGGTTGAGTCCTTTTGTGACAAGTCGCATGAGATCGGCCTTTTGGATGCGGCGAGTTGGGTCTTCTCCCTTCTTATCCTCGAGAATATCGATCTCTCTCACGTCCTTTGAACTGTCTGTTTCGCACCACTTTTTGTTCAGGCTCGTGAGGCTTGCTGCCTTGGCTTCGACCAGGAGTTTCTCAAAATCGACTGGCGAAAGCTGCATGTGCGCGCCCACTTCCGCATCCGACGGCGTACGGCCCAGTTTGGCCTCGAGTGTTTTCAGAGCTTCGTTCAGTTTGCTTGCCTTCGAGCGAACCAACCGCGGCACCCAATCCATTGTGCGGAGTTCGTCGAGCATCGCCCCGCGGATGCGAGGCACGCAGTAGGTTTCAAACTTCACGCCACGCGACATATCAAACGCATCGATCGCGTCCATCAGTCCAAAGGCACCAGCCGACGTGAGATCGTCGAGCTCCACCCCCTCGGGCAGTCGCGACCAGATCCGTTCACCGTTGTATTTCACGAGCGGCAAATAGATTTCGATGAGTCGATTTCGTAGGTCTTCGTTCGACTGGTCGAGCTTAAACTGCTTCCAGAGTTCTAGGACTTGTTCGGCAGATAGTTGGTTCACGACGGCATCCTCCATGAAAGGTCACGCGGTTGAGCCAATCGGCCAACGCCCTTGCGATGATCCGTGGCTCGCTTTTCATTTGACTCGCACCCTCATAGTGCGGGCCTTTTTCGCCAAACTGAACACGATCGTCCAGCCAGCAGCTTTTCCTTCAATCTTATTTCGGACGCCCGTACACCCTACCTCATTCCTCAATTTTCTGTCGATTGGTCAGGCCGCGTGGGACGTCTGAATGTCTATCACTCCTATTTTTGCTCCGACGGTTGCAAAAACCTCAAGACTTGATTCGTCAACGACCTCTGCATCGGCAAGCACATGCAGTTCAGGCATCTGTCTGGCAAGCGTTTCTCGCACGTTGCGTCGTACCGCGTCTGGCACCACGATGACGGCCGCCGCCCCTCGTTCCACCTGCGGCCGTACCGCTCGACGCAGTTCGGCCACGAGCTTTGAAAACCCTCGGGGATTGGTGGCCGGAGTGAGCAGTAATTCGAGTGCGCTGTCGGCCACATGCACCACCACGAGCCTGCCCTCCGGGTCGCGTACCCGACGGCAAATTGCCCTGGCCAGCGTGCGACGCACGCGCTCGGCGAGTTGCCAAGGTTCCACTGCTTCGGTGGCATGATCGGTCATGATTTCAATCACTTCCGACAGCGGTCGTATCGGCACGCCCTCCCGGAGAAGGCATTGAAGCGTGCGATGGATTCGCCCCAGCGATAGAATGCCGGGCACGGACTGCTCCACCAATGCAGGCTGGGTAACCCGAAGCGATTCGATGAGCCGCGCCACCGAATCGCGGGAGAGCAATTCTGCGGCCCGCCCTCGCACAGCCGCTTCCAGCGACCGGCCAACACAGTCTGTTTCATCGAGCAGAGTTGCTCCACGGTGGCGGGCTGTCTGGGATTGTGCCTGGCTAATCCAGATCGCCTGACGTCTATTCAGTGGGTCGATCGCCTCGGTTCCTTCTATGCCGAGCGTCTCACCGGCAGCGGGAATAGCCAAGAGACTTCCCAAGGGAATCTCTGGAGTGCAGACGACGTCTTGGGCAATTGAAATGCGATAGCTTCGCGGAGGCAGTGAAAGGTTGTCGCGAAACGTAACCGCAGGCACCACAATCCCGAGATCGCCTGCCACCTTTGTTCGCAACTCTCCGGAGCGTCGAGGGAGCGTTGCCGACGGGCCTGAGATGAGTCCAATAAGCCCATGGCCCACCTCGACAACAATGCGTTCCTCAGCCAGAACCTGATCCTGCAGCGAGCCGGTTGAAGTGATCGCCGCGGTTGTTCGCACAACGAGGCCGCCCTCGGCCGCTGGCTCAGGCTGTTGCTTTTGACGGTGGATCAGGACCGCGGCAGTGAGGGTGATGGCAGCCATTGCAGCCAAGGGCAGGAAGGGAAGATCAGTGAGTGACAGCAGGGCCAGAAATACGCCTGTGATTGCCAACACGTGAGGGCGAGACGTGAATTGACGCCCCAGTTCTCGTGAGAGATCCACCGCCTGACTGGATCGCGAGATGAGCAGGCCGGTGGCAACCGATACAAAAAGGGCAGGCACCGCGCTGGTGAGCCCATCCCCAATCGTGAGTCGAGAATAGACTTCAAAAGCCTTTGGCACGGACATTGAATGCTGGACAACACCGATGGCCAGCCCCCCAAAAATATTAACCAGAGTTATGATGATGCTCGCCACCGCTTCTCCGCGGACAAACCGACTGGCCCCATCCATGCTGGCGAAAAAGTCGGCTTGTCGCTGGAGATCGAGTCGCAAGAGGCGCGCCTGATCGCGGCTGATTGTCCCTGCCTGCACATCTGAATCGATGGCCATCTGCCGGCCTGGCAGGCCATCCAGAGCAAATCGCGCGGCCACCTCGCTGGTACGAGTGGCACCAGCAGTGATCACAATACATTGGATCACCGCGATGATCGCAAAAATCACCGCGCCGACTACAAGATTATTGGCCGAGACAAACTCACCGAAAGCCTGAACCACCTGCCCTGCGGCCCCCGCGCCATCAATGGCTGCTCGAGAGAGAATCAGGCGTGTGGTGGCAATGTTGAGCACCAGACGCACCAGCGTTGAGCCGAGGAGAAACGTTGGAAATACACTCATCTCCAGTGGAGTGCGGGCAGCCAGAGCCCCCAGTAACGCCAACACCGACACCGTTAGGTTCGCGGCCAATAAAAGGTCTACAATAAAAGGCGGCACAGGCGCCAGTACGACCAACACAGAGAGCAGAATCACCGATGGGATCACGTAGTCGAGCACGTGCGCCGGGGCGGCACGGGGTGCAATCGCGGTGGTTCCAAAGGACGGTGGCATGGCGACTTGTGCAGGTTATAAACGGACTGAAAGAAAACTTTCAGAGGGCTGGACTACCACAATGGAGGCTCTGTTTGCGAGAAAGCCCTGTGTCAGGGGGGGGACGATAGCGGAGAATTTTCCTGCCGTCCAGACCGCTCGCGGCTGCTTTGAATCGCTATAATCCTGCGGTCAAACGTCACAGAGTGGCCCACGCTCTTATTTGTTTGCCACTGCCATGCACGCCGCGTGCGTCCATGCGGTTTCTTCAACACGGAATGAATCCATGCGTTTTCACCGGTTTGGACTCGCCTTCGACTATCCAGAAAACTGGGTGGTCGACACAGATGATTCGGGTGGCAGCCATGCTGCTGTCACGGTGTATTCGCCAGGAGGGGCGTTCTGGTCGGTGAGCGCCCACGCGCCGGGAGGCGAACCGGCCATACTGGCTACCGCCGTTGTCCAGCAGATGCGGGATGAATACAGGGATCTCGACAGCGAACCCGCGGTGGATACTTTTGCCGGCCGCATGCTACGGGGCTTTGATCTCAACTTCTACTGCCTCGACCTCACCAATACAGCACAGGTGCGGACGCTGGCCACTCCCTCGGCAATCTATCTGGTCTGCTGCCAGGCAGAAGACCGCGAGTGGGAGAGGATTTACCCTGTGTTCGAGGCCATGAAGACCAGTTTCATCGCCTCGCTAGCCTGCACCGATACAGACCTAGCATCGGACGACGTCCACGAGGCTCATGCCAGACAAAAGCGTTCATAAACGGCAGCCAGTGGCTAGCCACAACGCGCAGTCGAAACGGGTCGCGGAAAACGGCAATGCCCTGGTGTGGGTCGTCGTGTCGCCCCACCGGGGCGACTGACTGCAACTAAGATCCGCGATACCGTTCAAACTTCAACGGCAGTGAGAGAGTGCACATTGCGTGCCAGAGTAGGAGACCCCCAGAAAACGTCTACTTCTAACGGCTGGGAGGCTTGAGATGCCCACGGGCGTCGTGTGCCGGCATTTTTTTCAAAACCCACCTCTGGGAGCCAGCGTGTGGCTTTGGCTCGTTTGAATTTTTTGCCATGTGCAGTACGAATGAGACCCCGCGACAACAATCGCTGGCTTGAGCTACACTCCGCGACTCCGTGGTCTCTTATGCTACGGCCTTTCAGTCCCGAGTGAGCCCCTCTTCAGAAAGCCTTCCCTTGGATTCCACGAGCCAGATTCAATTGATTCATTGGCTCAGCTTTGCTGTGTTTGTGACCGTGATGCTCACGCTTGACTTGACTGTTTTTCACAAGCAATCCCACGAGCCCTCGCTGCGAGAAAGTGCTTTCTGGACCTGTTTTTGGTCCGCGTTGGCCTTGTCGTTCAACGGCTTGGTTTGGTGGTGGTTGGGCAGCAAGGCTGCGATCGAGTTTCTGACCGGTTATCTGGTTGAGTGGTCGCTGTCCATGGACAACGTGTTTGTCTTTGCGGTTGTCTTCGGCTACTTCAAGGTGCCGCTCAAATACCAATACAGAGTGCTCTTCTGGGGGATTCTTGGGGCGGTCCTCATGCGGCTCACGTTTGTGATTGTGGGAGCCGAGTTGATCGAACGGTTCAAGTGGCTTTTCTGGCTGTTCGGGGCCTTCCTGATCTACACAGGGATCAAGTTGGCTTTTGGCGACGAGGAGGTGCATCCCGAAGACAATTTCTTGCTCAAGCTTGTGCGTCGGGTGATCCCCGTCACGACCCAGCAGACCGGGGATCGATTCTTCGTTCGCGAGGGGGGAAAACTCCTAGCGACGCCGCTGTTTCTCGTGCTGCTTGTGGTGGAAAGCACCGACGTGCTCTTTGCCGTCGACAGCGTGCCAGCGATCTTTGGTGTGGTGACTCAAGATGCCCCGTACTTCCGGTTCATTGTCTTTACATCCAACGTGTTCGCGATTCTCGGCCTTCGCGCCCTCTATTTCCTACTGGCGGGCGTGATGGATCTCTTTCGATTTCTCAACTATGGCCTTTCGGCTGTGCTTGTTTTTGTAGGGAGCAAGATGATGGCCGAGGCGGCTCGACACAACCAATGGATGGCTGGTTATGGGGGCTGGGACCACCATGCCACGGGGCACCTCGTCCCGCCATGGCTGTCGCTTGGAATCGTTGTGGGGCTGATCGGCGCGAGCGTGGCTGCCTCAATCCTGTTGCCCAGTAAGCACACAAAAGAGCATTGACTCATGCTTTTGAACTATTCATCATCGCGAAACTTGGCAGAGAAAAGCCACCGTTAGAAGACACCTAAAAACGTGGCCTCAGTGCTTTGCCATCACGCAGGCGTAGATCTCTTCATGACCTGCTGCCATCGTATCGAGCGTGTGATACAAGCGAGCGTGGGCGTGGCCGTTGCGGCCCAGTGTTGCGGCGAGGTGGGGGTCATCCATCAGCGATTTGATTGCGCGGGCCAGATCGACCGGATCGCCGGGAGCATGAAGCAGTCCCGTAGGGCTGGGTGTGGCGATCGATTCTGGAAATGCACCGGCCGCTGGAGCTACCACAGGCACGCCAGCGCAGAAAGCCTCAAGCACCGGAATGCCCTTGGCTTCTGGGTGTGTTGTTGGCATTGCGAAGACATCGATGGATTCAAGCAATCTGAGTTTCGCAGGACGGTCGATCTGCCCGAGCCAATGAAACCTCTCAGAGACTCCTAGCGTGGCCGCCGTGGTGCGACACTGTTCCAGATAGCCTTGTTCAGTCGCGATGGTCGCGCCGGCAGCCAGTAATTCCACGTTGTCGTGCGGTGCTAAGATCGCCAGCGCCCGGACGAGTTGTTCCAGCCCTTTTTCGGGGCAGAGTCTGGCCAGGGATCCGATCACGAACTTTCCGCCCCTGGCTCGTCGCCGCTCGATCAGATCTGGCGGCGTGAGTGGAAACCCAGCCAGATCGACCCCATGAGGCACGACCGATATTTTTGCGGGCGGCACGTCGAGATAGTCGGCCATGAAGTCGGCGAAGGAATGATTGAGCGCCACAAAGCGATCGACGTCGCTGGCGCGTTGACGCAGCAGCATTCTGATCGCAGAGTAATGCGGTTCGGGGATCTGTTCGATAAAAATATCCTCGCCCGACAGGCTACAAATAATCTTTGCGCCACTGGCTTGCCGCACCCGATTTGCCAGACCGATGAGGAGCACGTTGGAGAGATGCACGATATCCGGCTGCGCGTTGCGGGCGAGCCAGTCCGAGAGCTTGGCCACTTCCTTGCGCTGGTGCCCATCTTCCCCCTTGAGGGTGGAGACGGTGAGCGATCCCAGATCGGCTGGCCGCACCGAGCCGGTGCGCCTGGAGAGCCATTCGAGGAGGCGACGAGAGTCAAGAAACCGATCGAAACACCACGGCGTATAGCGAAACAGCGGGACGTGTTCCTGAAGCCAGACATTCACGCCACCGAAAATAATTTTTTTTTCGGAGACATTTTCTTCATCGGTCATTGTGGGCACATAGGCCGGCACAAGGATCGCATCGCGGCCCCTCGCTTGGAGTGCCCGCACGAGGGCGTTGTCGTGGAGGCATGATCCGCACAGCCGCCCCCCTGCCCCGGCCGTGATATGAACGATTCGCATGAGTCGTCTGGCTGGGCTTTATGCCCTGCCCACGCGGCCCTCCAGATGCATCAGCACCAGGGCCAGATCGGCCGGAGTCACGCCGCTCACTCGGCCAGCTTGCGCAAATGTCTGCGGTTGCACTCGCTGCAGTTTCTCGCGAGCCTCGGCCCGCAGGTGCCGTACTGCGGCGTAATCAAGACCGGCAGGAATCACGCGGCCACCCTGCTGCCGCCGTCGCTGAATCTGTTCCCGCTCCATCGAGAGATACCCAGCGTAGCGAATGTCGCTGACGATTTGCACTACCGACTCTCGCGATACCTCGGCCAGTGACGGCATCGCTGCCACGCACTGCTCCCAGGAAGAGTCGGGCCGCTTGAGTAGGTCTTCCAGCAGCACTCCGTCGACTCGCTTCCTACCGAGCATTTCGAGGGCACAGGTGATCTCGCGTGTTTTTATCTCGAAGCGACGGATCCTTTCGTCGTTGGCCAGTCCCAGCCGGATCGCTGTGGGCGTGAGCCTGCGATCGGCGTTGTCGTGTCGTAGGGAGAGCCTGTGCTCGGCGCGGCTGGTGAACATGCGGTAGGGCTCGTCGACACCTCGCGTTACGAGATCGTCGATCAGCACACCGATGTATGATTCGTCGCGCTGGAGAACCAGCGGCTCGCGACGGGCTGATTGCTGGGCTGCGTTCACTCCGGCAACAATGCCTTGGGCAGCGGCCTCTTCGTAGCCGGTGGTACCATTGATCTGGCCGGCAAAGAACAGCCCTCGTACCCGCTTGCTCTCCAGTGACGTGGTGAGTTGATCGGGGGGCGCGTAGTCGTATTCGACGGCATAGCCGTACCGCATGATCTGCGCCTTGGCGAGCCCAGGCACCATACGAATCATTTGATCTTGCACGTCGCGAGGCAGGCTTGTGGAAATGCCGTTGACGTAAATCTCATGTGTCTGGCGGCCCTCTGGCTCCAGAAAAAGCTGATGGCTTTCTCGGTCAGCAAACCGCACGACCTTGTCTTCAATGCTCGGGCAGTATCGGGGTCCGCGCGACTCGATCTGGCCTGTGTACATTGGCGCACGGTGGAGATTCGCTCGGATAAGATCGTGGATCTCAGGCGTTGTGCGAGTGATCCAGCAGGCGAGTTGTTGGCAGTCAATCCGGTCGGTCAAAAAAGAAAACGGTTGCGGTTCGGTGTCGCCAGCCTGTACGTCGAGCTTGGAAAAATCGATCGATTTGGCCGAGAGTCGGCAGGGAGTGCCGGTCTTGAACCGCTCAAGCCGAATGCCCATCTGTTCCAGTGACCGGCTCACGCCCGAAGTGGTTCCCTCTCCTGCTCTGCCACCGGGCGTTTGGGATTCGCCGGTGTGCATAACTGCTTGGAGAAAAGTGCCGGTCGTGAGTACGACTGTTTCGGCCCGGTACTCGGCACCGCCTCGTACTCGCACGCCGAGCACTCGCCACGCCGGTTCGGTGTGTTCAGGCGACCCCGTTGCGTGCAGACGCAGATTTTCAAAAAGCAGATCCTCGACTGTTTCCTGACGAAGATCGAGGCCATCGGTCTCCTCGATGAGTCGCTTCACTTCCATCTGGTAGTGCTTCTTGTCGGCCTGCGCTCTCGGTCCGTGCATCGCTGGCCCCTTTGAGCGGTTGAGCACGCGAAACTGGATTCCGGTAGCATCGATTGCGCGGCCCATCACGCCGCCCAAAGCATCCACTTCGCGAACCAACTGTGCCTTCCCCACGCCGCCAATCGCCGGATTGCAACTCATCTGTCCGACAGTGTCACAATTCGCTGTCAGCAGTGCCGTCTTCGCCCCGAGACGCGCTGCCGCTGAGGCCGCCTCCACCCCGGAGTGGCCGGCCCCAATCACGATCACATCGTAGGTATACACACAGTTCATAGTGAATCAGATTCTACCATAGGCAGTGGGACGATCACTGCGGCACAAGCGACCTCCCTCGCCAACTGGTATGAAAGCCGAGCAGACGGCAGGCGAAAGCAAACCACTGGATTCCTAGGAAAAGGAGGATTCCTAGCGGGTGCATCAGACTGCTCAGAACACTTTGGTTGAACCTCGCAGCTTCGAGTAATCGGGGCAGAAAAACGCAGGCTACCGCAACGCAAGCCATCGGAATGGCCCACGTTGGCCAGTGGTGCCACCCCGTTGCCATTCCGACCGCAACGAGCACCACAGGAAGTACTTGGCCTCCAGCCAAGAGCACCGTGAACGGCACAATTGTGCGAGGGCTTCCAACGCCCTCGGTGGCGTTTTTGGAGAGGCCCTGAAGCACATCGAAGCTACGGGTGTACATCCGACAGCGGGCGATATCGGATGCGTCAAACACGTCTGTTGTGAGGCCGACGCGGCGGTACGCACGCGGCAGTTTGATTCCGTCGTGGAGCGACGAGCGTATGGCGGCATGGCCGCCAGCTTTGAGATACGCATCGCGATACGTAAGAAATAGTTGTCCACAACCGGCCGCGAGGGCCGGCGAGTTATCGCTGCGGCTGATCCCCAGCGGCAAATAGCCAAGCAACAGGAAATGGATGAGCGGCAGCAGCAACCATTCTAGAAATGAGCCAGTGAGCTGAAGTGGAAATCCACTGGCCAGTGATCTACCCGACTGGTCTAGAAACGCCACGCTGCGGGCAAGCGCATCGGGTTCCAACGACACATCTGCATCGAGGAACACAAAGAGGTCGTGTCTGGCTGCCTCAGCCAACTGGGCACACGCATATTGCTTGCCGCACCAACCGGCCTCGAGCGGGCGGCCCCGCACCAGACGCACTCGTGTGTCGCTCTTGGATAATTCCTCGACGATCGAGGCTGTCGCATCGCGACTCCCGTCGTCAAGCACGACGAGTTCGAGGTCGACTCCGCGACTGGCCAGCACGGCGGTGGCCATCCGTTGGATCCCAGCGGCTTCGTCGCGGGCTGGAACGAGAACAGACAGAGTCCGCACGGCTGTGGCTGCGGGTTGTGGTGCGCGGCGAAATACCAACAGGTTGGCGAGCGTGAGGCATGCTGGAAGGGAGGCCAATGCCAGCGACAGCGATGCGAGCAATCCAAGGGCCAGCGGGTTCATTGAGACGCCTCGTTGTGTGCGACTCGTGGGCTCGCTCTCTTGTCGTCCCAATTTCCATGGGCAGCATCAAATGTCCGCCCTCGGCACCACGCGGCTATGCGACGGATCCAATCGTAGATGCCACCTACGCCCACGCGGCCAGACACAATCGTTCGGAAAGCGGCTGGGTCTCGCCGCTGCGATGCCTCTGCAAGCCGATCTTGAGTGGCTTCAAGGGCTTGGGCGAGCAAGCGGTTCCACTCAGCCGCACTGCGATTGGGCGCATCTGCAAGACGCATCGCGGGGCCAAATGCGGCCAGAGCCTCGGGAAAACGTTCCGTCCAGAATGGATATTCCACAGCCAGCGGCACGATAAGGCCGCGGGAGGCGCCTTCGGCGGCGTGCCCAACGCCCGGACGGATCCCCACGGGACGCTGCCTCGGATCCACGAACTCGCCTTGGGAGGTAATCCAGAAGATCACGTCGCTGCGATGGAGTGCCGCGCGCGCCATACGCAAAAAGCGTGCAGAGCCTCTCCACGTGCCTTGATCGATGCCCAGAAATCCGATCCGCTCCATAAAACGATAGTGACCAAGCGCGCGAGCATCGATTGGGCCGTAGCTGAGACGGCCAGGGTAGAGCTTGGCGGCAAGCGTGAGGAAGACCAGCGGATCCCACCAACTCGGGTGGTTGGTGTAGAGAATGACTGGTTCACTCCCAATATCGGGGTGGTCGTTTACAGTTTGTGTGCGCAGGCCATTTGTGGATGGACTCGAAGGTTCCGGTGCCGCGAGTAATCGCACTGCATGGAAATGCCGCCGCAGATACCGCTGCACATAGAACAGAAACCAACCGTTCAAAAATACTGAGAACGGTGGCAGTCGTTGCCGGGACGAATCAGTGTGCATGCCCTCTCGAGGATGAATAACGTTCTGCGTGCCCATGCGTGTCGATCGTTTGGGTCGGCATTGTGCCGGCTGTTGGCCTCGGGTGGCGTACGCTAGACGGCGCACGCAGTCGGCCGCGGGGCGTCAGACTTTTCAACGAGTTTATCTTGATCGACACAGTCTGCAGCGATCCATCCCGACATTAGCACCATCGGCATACCCGGCCCGGGATGCGAGGAACCACCCGCCATATAGAGGCCCTCGATATCGGGGGAACGGTTCGCAGGCTTAAACGCGCCCAAGAATCTGCCGTGACTGGCTAAGCCATAGATGGCGCCGTCGAGCACGTGGTAGCGGTCGTGGATGTCCTGTGGAGTCAGCGACTTTTCAAACACGATGTGCCGTTCAAGATTTTTGAGACCGGCTGTTTGTTCTAGTTTTTCAATGATCCTCCGGCGGTAGGCGGGGAACATTTTTGACCAATCGTGGTGGGGACGCAGGTAGGGTGTGTGCACCAGAACATAGAGCGACTCGCCGCCGGCAGGCGCAACGTCCGGTTCCGTAACCGCCGGGGCACAGACGTAACAGGTGGGGTCGGGGGCCGGCTCACCGCGATGGTAGATTGCCTCAAACTCTTCGTGCGGGTCGGCCGAAAAAACAAAGTTGTGGTGGATGAGTTGCTCGAAGCGGGTGTCGAGGCCGAGATAAAGGACCACGCCCGAGCAGGCTGGTTCGTATGTTCGGCGATTGAGAAAACGCTCCTGCGGTAGCCCCTCAACGAGTTCGCGATGGGTGCGAACACTATCGGAATTACTGATGACAGCGGCGGCGTGAATGGTTTCTCCCTGCTCTGTTTCTACGCCGCGTACCGCCCCGTTTTCTACGATGATCCGTCGCACTCCTGTGCCTGTACGGATCTCCACGCCAAGGTCTCCAGCGAGGCTCGCGAGGGCCCGCGGCACCGCGCCGGTGCCGCCACGCGGATACCACACGCCATCGTGTGCCTGCATGTGGGCGATGCCGCAGAGCACAGCTGGCGAAGCATCTGGGGCGCTGCCGACATATTGCGTGAAATGATCGAGCATCTGCGCGGCGCGAGCATCCTTCACAAAAGATCGCACGGTGCCCGCAACACTGTGGCCAGGCCGCATGCCGATCACTTCCTTGATCAGCGAGAGCGTGAGGCCGCGGCGAGGGTTGAACATGTCCTTCATGCCACCCACAGAACGCCAAAAGAAAAAGTCGTTCGAGAGTTTGTGCAAACGCTCTGCAAGCGACATAAATCTGGCGTAGCCATCGCCAGAACCTGTGCCGGGAGCGTATGTGTCGAGCGCGGCCCGCATCTGTTCGACGTCAGAAATCAGGTCGAGAGTCGAACCATCGCAAAAGAAACTCCGCCACTGTGGGTCGAGCGGCACGAGGTCCAGAACGCTTTCGAGTTCTCGACCGGCCTCTGCAAAAATCCGCTTGAGCACTCTTGGGATGGTGAGAATCGTCGGTCCCATGTCAAACCGAAAACCCTGCTCTTCCAAGACGGCTGCCTTCCCGCCGACCCACGCATTTTTCTCGCAGAGCGTTACGGCATATCCACGGGCCGCAAGCGTGCAGGCCGAAGCCAAGCCACCGAGGCCGCCGCCAATGACGGCCACACGGTTGCGTTCACGGGGGGGTATCCTAAGCATGGCTTACTCGTACGGGCTCAGGTGAGTGTTGGAGTGGTGCTCGGGTGCCCGAGCGATAAGCCATGCGAGTCATGTGCGTCATGCGAGTCATGCGAGTCATGTCTGACCGCAGACGAGACGGATGCCGCAGACTCCTCGGCGTAGATCGCAGCCGATTTTTTTCGGCTGGGAGCGTTGCTGGTGCCGACCACACCCAGATCCTGAAGCAGGAGTTGTGACGTAATTCGGGCCGACGAGTAGATCACAGGCAAACCGCTGCCGGGGTGGGTGCCGCCCCCAACCAAGTACATGCCTTCCAAATCTTCGAAGCGGTTGTGTGGCCGCATGTGCAGCATCTGCCCAAGATCGTGAGAGAGATTAAACGTTGCGCCTCGGTAGATCTCGTAGTCGTCCTGCCAATGATCCGGAGTGATCATCCGTTCGTAGCGGATTCGCTTACGCACGTCGGACACACCAATTTTATCGAGTTGATCCAGTGCGATTTCACGGAATCGCGGGGCTTCGCGGCGCCAGTCGACATTGGGATGGCGGTGCGTGACGGGCACAAGCAGATAGAGTGTACTGGCTCCTGCCGGTGCGAGCATTGGGTCGGTCACGCAGGCATTTTGAACGTAGAAGGAAGGATCGCGACCGAGCACATGCCGGGTTTCAATGTCGGCCAGATTCTCGCGGTAGTTTTCAGAGAGATAGATGGAGTGGTGGGGAATGGAATCGTACCGGCCATCGATGCCGAGATAGAGCATGAATGTCGAGCAGGAAAATCGTTTCGCAGCGATCTTTCGATCGCTCCATCGCCGACGCAACCGATCTGGCACCAGTCGCGTCATGCTGCGGGCGAAGTCAGCGTTGATGACCGTAGCATCGGATTCGTATTCGTCTTGCGACGTGCGTACCGCTCGGATGCGTCGGCCTTCAAATCGCATCGACTCAACGTGCTCTTGGTAGTGGATCTCCACACCCATCTCTTGGGCGATTCTGGCCATGGCAGTCGAGACAGCGCCACAGCCTCCAATTGGGTGGTACACGCCATGCTCGTATTCCAGGAACGACAAGATCGAAAACAGGCTCGGGCAGCGAAAGGGCGACATGCCCAAATATTTCGACTGAAATGTAAAGGCGAGGCGGATCCGTTCGTCGGAGAAGAATGTGCCGAGTTCCGAGTCGAGACTTTTCCAAGGCTTGAGCAGTGGCAATAGTTTGAGGAGATCGGGGTTTGCCAAATCCCGCCAACTCTCAAAGGGCTTTTCAAGAAACGGGGCAAACCTCGCAAACTTTTCGCGAGTGGCCTCCATAAACCGAGTGAAGGATCCGCGGTCGGCTGGGGAGAGCCGGGAGACCTCGGCCTCCATGCGATCGATATCGGGGGTTGCCAACAGTTCGCCGCCGGCGCCGAATACCAGTCGGTACTGCGGGTCTAGTCGCACCATCTCCACTTCGTGCCGTAGGTCATAGCCGCAGGTCGAAAAAATTTCTTCCAGCACTCGCGGGTAGAGAAAAAATGTGGGGCCCAGATCGAACCGAAAACCTTCGGGCGTGGAAATTGTGCTGGTGCGGCCTCCTGGCACGTCGAGTCGTTCGATCACGCGCACCCGGATCCCGGCATTCGCCAGAAGCATGGCACAGGCCAGCCCGCCTGGGCCAGCACCGATGATAGTGACCGTATGAGTCATCCGAACACTTCTGCCGACGGTGAAAAACAAAATGAGCTACCGACAAAACCGACGCAATCCCATGTTGAGACTGCGTAGTATAGAGGCCAGCGCCGGACGGACAAGAAACAAAGTCAGGCGTGCCAACACAAGCGTTGAGCTTGGTTTCAAATGGAGTTCAGTTTCGATGAACGTTCAATACCCAGGGTAGTAGTACGCCGAACGCACGGGACGGTAGGCCCCGAACAGGCCTCGTCGGTAGATCTGCGTTGGGGCGTAATAGGCTGTCACCGGGGCGGAAGAATAAACCGGCGTTGCATAGCTGGGCGCATAATAGGCAGGAGCGGGTGCGTAGTAGGCTGTAGTAGGAGCATAGTAGGCAGTGGCCGGCGCATAGTAGGCCGTCATCGCAGTGGGCTGCGGAGGTGCGTAATAGCTCGTCACAGCGTTCGAACTGGATGGCACCATCGCTGCAATCGGCATGGGAGCGACTGGCATCGGCATGGCTTCCATCATGGGCGGCGAGAACGCCGTCACGGCTGCGTAATTCCCAGCGGGCGTGTAGTTGGTGACGTACGGGCCAGCGGCTGGAGCAAACATTGGCACCACTGGCCGGTAGACAACCGTTTGGGCATCTGCCACAGACATGCACCCGAATGCAGAAGCGATCCAAGCAACAACAGTGATGCACGAGGTGGCGCAAGAGAGGTTCGCGCCAGCGAGCTGCGCCGTTTGGAAACGGTTCAACTCATAGCCACAGAAGTGAAATGAGTGCGAAGTGTTCATGGGATTCCCGTGTGTTGAGGACTGTGTTGAGAACGGCCTTGCATCGAGCAGACCGATCCATGGAGAATACGTCCAACCGGCCCGTCCTGCAAACCGCCCGCAAAGTTCAACATTGCAACGGTGAAGATGGGTAAAGCGTATCGGGCTGGGAGCCCTTTTCTCGGGTTCATTGCGTATTTTCTGAAGCAGACAGTTGGAAACCATGTCCATGCAGCAGACCCCCTCAGGCCACAAACAAGACACGCAAAACACTGAACAAAAAGAGCAGAGACACGATGCGAGGGCGGGCTCGGGATTCAATGCCCTTGTGGCACTGCGGGTGCTCACGGTTGTCAACGACAACGTTTTGCGATGGCTGGCGATCGGTCTCGGAAAGCAGGCCGTAACTGGCGGGCAGGTGGCGGTGGTGCTGACGGTTGGCACCGCAGGGTTTGTCCTGCCGTTTGTACTGCTGGCATGGCTGGCTGGCTATTTAGCCGACCGCTACCCTAAGCGATCGGTGATCATCTGGTGCAAATTCGCGGAGATTCTGATTGCCGCTGCCGCTGCCGCTGCCGTGGCATGGGGCGTGCGGTCGGGCGACTCGTTCATTGGCCTCCCCGCCGGACTCTGGCTGCTCTTGGGCACTGTGGTGGTGATCGGTTGTCAGGCTGCGCTGTTGGCACCGAGCGTCATTGGCACGATCCCGGAAATAGTGCCAGCCAACAAACTGTCGCACGCCAACGGAATTTTTGCGATGGCAACGCTTGCCGCGACGCTGGTGGGCATGGCCGGCGGCAACTGGCTGGCCGATTCCACGCCCGTGCCAGGCAGCGATAGCGTGGTGCGATCGGCTGCCATGGTGGCTCACGCCGTGCCTGCGGCCATTGCATTGATCGGGCTGGCTGTAGCTGGTTGGATCGCCGCATGGATGCTCGTGCCGCGAGTGGCTGCCGCCCCGACCATGCGGCCTCCATGGAATGCCATGGCTCGCACGGGAGCCGATCTGGCGGATCTTTTTCGCAGAAAGGAATTATCGGCAACCGCCGCTGGAATCGTTTTTTTCTGGGCTTTGGGCGCAGTGGCACAACTCAACGTGGATCAGTTTGCGAGCGAAGGAGGCGCCACCTCGCAGAGCCAGATTGTGCCGCTCTTGCTTTCCTTGGTCCTCGGCATCGGCCTTGGCAGTGTCTGCGCCGGTAGGCTTTCGCCGCGAGGAGTGAACCGAGGGTTGGTGCCGATTGGTGCGATCGTGATGGCAGTGGCGTCAGTGTGCCTGGCGTACTCGCCGCAGCCGATCTTTTTAGCGGACGGTTCCTATGGATTGGCTTGGTGGTTCGCGGCAGTTGCGCTGAGTCTCTTGGGCTTTGGCGCGGGCGTGTTTGATGTGCCGCTGGAGGCCTATTTTCAGGAGCAGAGCCCCGCGGCCCGACGCGGTTCGCTGCTGGCAGTCACAAACCTGCTCACGTTTGCAGGCATCTTCGTCGCATCGCTGCTCTATGGCCTGCTCCGCAGCCCACTTGCCGCGGCAGTTCCTGGCGTGGAGGCCGCACCGCTCCTTTCAGCCCGCAGCATTTTTGGAATTTTTGGTGGGATGGCTTTTGCAGCCGCTGCCGTTGCCGTCTACGCGGCCCCCCGCGCATCGCTGCGTATGCTCGTGGCATCGCTGGTCGGCTTGCTCTACCGTTTTCGCGTGAAGCACGCTGATCGTATGCCCGCCACAGGGCCGGTTGTGGTGGTAGCCAATCATCTCTCTTGGTTGGACGGCTTCATTGTTGTGCTGGCTGGCCTGAGGCCGATTCGGCTGGTCGTCTACGCGCCGAACATTCAGGGCAAATTCATGCGGATGCTGGCTGACCAATGGAGGTTTATTCTCTTTGATCCCCGTCCAAAATCGATCGGCACAGCGATGAAGACGATTCAGTCGGGGCTTGCCAACGGCGATGCTGTGGGGATTTTTTCCGAGGGAGGCATTTCTCGCACCGGCCAGATTCTGGGTTTCAAACGCGGGCTGGAGTGGATTCTCCAGCGAGTCGAGTCGCCCATTGTACCGTTGCACATCGACGGCATGTGGGGGAGCCTGCTCTCGTTTTCGGAGGGGCGTTACTTTACAAAATGGCCTCGGGGATTACGTCGGCCGCTGACCCTCACGTTTGGTTCTCCTTTGCCCATAGGCACATCCGGTCACGCAGCCAGGCTGGCCATACAAGAACTCACGGCAGTGGCCGTACGCGAGCGTTTGGGTCAATCGCGTTCTGCTGACCGAGAACTCATGGCGTGGCTGCGTCGGTTTCGTAACGATGTCGTCGCGATCTGTGCCGATGGATCACGCCACACCGGAGCCGATGTGCTCAAGGGACTGGAGCGGGCCAACGCGAAGGCTGTTTTTGAAAACGGTAGCCACGCAGCGGCTCCCGGCGATCTGTTGGCGGCCTGTTCGGCCCTGCTCGCGGGAGTGCCTTTGGACCTTGCAACCGGGCTGCGAGCAAGCGCGCCAGAACTCTTGCGGCGGCATGGTACTCGGCAGCTGATTGCCATCGATAGCGCACGCTCTCAAGGCCTTGACTGGGCCGCACTGGCGGCTGGTGCGGAGGCTTTTGATGGGGCCTGTTTGGTGCGGCGGGACGACCGGTTGCTCACGTCGCTTGAGCCGGGCGACCCGCTCTTCGTCCAGTTGGGGCTCTACGGAGGGGCCTTGCTTGGGATCCGCGCCGTTGTGGCCGACCGCGCACGTTCCACGCAGTTGCTTGCCGAAGTGATCGCCAGCGAGGGCATCACCATCTGGGTGGCACGAGCCGAGCAGGTGCGGGCCATGGCATTCGAACGGGTGCGGCCAGCGCAGACACTCCAAGCCGTGGTGATGCCGTTGGATGATTGTGCGCAGCTCAGTGGCACACAACAGGCAGCAAACGAGTTTCGCGAGGCCTTTGGCATTGAGCCCGTCGTGGCTTTTGCACCACGTGGCACAGGCGGGCTTGTGGCGATGAACACCCCGCCTGCCCGTGCTGTCGCCGATCACGAGATCGTGTTCAAACGCGACACAGTCGGGCGGGTGATCAATGGAGTCGTTGTCTGGCCTCAGGCATCAATGCGGGAGAAGCTCGGCCGGCCATCGCTTGCTTCGCGTGGGATTTTGGCGGAGGAGTCGGGCACGCTTGCGATCGGCGCAACCCTTGCCTTGCCCTTCGAGCAGTCGCAGGATGATTCTCCGGCCGCATGCCTTCTTGACACCGCTTTTGATGTCGATAAGGATGGTTTTCTGGTGCCAGCTTTGGAGCGTTGAGAAGCCCGAGTTGCGCACCGAATGGCATTGGCCGAACGGCACGTTTGAGCCTGTTTTTGTTTCAGCATTGGTGCCGAACGCGTGATGCTGTATTCTGAGTCTGTCAGAGTTCGCACCCCTAGCTCAATTGGATAGAGCATCGGTCTACGGAACCGAAGGTTACTGGTTCGAGCCCAGTGGGGTGTATTCACGTTCAACGGCCTAGGGCTCGCGTTCTTTCGCGCTGAGGCGATCCGTTGGATGCGCGGGCATGCGAAAGAACTCGGCATGGATCCCGACCGAATCAGTGCGATAGGCAGTTCCGCAGGCGGCCATCTCTCGTGGGTTGTCTCGCCCATTCTGCGAGTGCTTTCTTGCATGAGGCTTTTGAGATGCATTGTCAGCCGCATACGCAGCGAATCGTCGGGTTTGACCCTGGTCTCAACATCACCGGCTATGGCGTTATCGAGTGCGTGGGGCCGACGGTAAGGCTCGTTGAGGCCGGTACCGTGCGGTCGCGGGGCGAATCGCTCGAGCAGCGGTTATTGACGATCTACGCCGGTGTCAGGGAGGTGCTCGAGGCTTTTCAGCCTTCGTCGATGGCCATTGAGCAACTGTTTGTGCATGCAAAGTTTCCCAAGACGGCCATCTTGATGGGCCACGCGAGGGGCGTGATTTGTCTGGCTGCGGCACAGGCAGATCTGACCGTGTACAACTATTTGCCGACCCGGGTCAAAAGCATGCTCACTGGGAGCGGCCACGCCGGCAAGGAACAGATCCAAGTTGCGGTGCAACGCGAACTGGGGCTGGCTGGCCGCCCGGAGCCCGCCGATGCTGCCGACGCATTGGCGGTGGCCCTTACCGACTACCATCTGCGACTGCGTCAGCTACGGGCAGGCCTCTGACACCTTGGGAGTGAACGACCTTGATTAAGAAGATGACCGGCGTGCTTGGGCAGGTCGAATTGACGGCCATCGATGTGGCTGTTGGGCCGCTGGTGCACGAGGTTCTCGTGCCGGAAATGGTGCGACGAGAACTGCAGGGCAAGGTGGGGCAGACCATCACGCTCCACACGCTGGAGTTCCTTGAAGGCACTCCAGGCAGAGGGAACTTGGTGCCTAGGCTGGTTGGATTTCTATCCGAGCTGGAGCGGGAATTTTTTGATTTGATCTGCGAAGTCGACGGAGTGGGAGTACGCAAGGCCCTTCGCGCAATGGTGCGAGCCGTGGGTGAGATTGCCACTGCCATCGAAGAGCAAGACGCCACTCTCTTGGCAACGCTGCCCGGGATCGGACCGGCAACCGCCGAGCGGATGATCGCAAAACTGCGGCGGCGGATGCCAAAGTTTGCGCTGCTGATCGCCAGGGAGTCGCCCGGTGAATGCGTAAAGGGCTCCGACGTCTTTACGGAAACGTTTGAGGTATTGCGGTCGCTGGGTCACTCCGATACCGATGCCCGGCGGTTGGTTGATGCGTTGCGGGAAGGCAAGAAGAAATACCGGGATGTGCAAGAGGCCTTGGAAGCCATTTACCGTCAAATGCACCGGCCACGTTGAAGACCACTACGCGATCCTTCAGAGTTGATAAAATCCCACCACACCTATCGTTGTGTGTCGAACAGCATCTCTCTCATCGTATTGCCCGTCGTGCCGTTCGCAGTTCATCGCCAGCCCAGGGGCGTCGTCAGGAAAACTTTTCGAATGAGTGAGTGCTGCTGTGTTGGCGGCTCGGTCTCATTGCAGCGTGCAGGAGATCGATTACGCTTGGCTTCGCACCCTACTCGAATCACAGTCGCAGGTGCTGTCACTGCCGTAACACAACGAATTGCAACAAAATAGACCTTTGTATTCGGCTACGAAGGATAGACTTCTCGCTCACACATGCGTGTCAGTAGGATATAGTTCATGACGAGTTTTCGAGAGCCAACGATTCAGCCAACAGAGGAAGCTGCCGTTGAGGATCGCGCGCTTCGGCCACAGCGGATGGCCGATATGGTCGGCCAGCGGGCTGTTTTTGAGCGGCTGATGATTGCTGTAGATGCAACTCGCAAGCGAGGGGAGGTGCTCGGTCACATCCTGCTCGACGGCCCCCCAGGCCTCGGGAAGACAACGTTTGCCACCTGTATTCCGAAAGAGCTTGGAGTGTCCCTGCAAATTGCCAGTGGGGCGGCGCTCACAGCCCCCAAAGATCTGCTTCCCTATCTGAGCAACGCATCCGAGGGCTCGGTACTTTTCATCGACGAAATTCACAGGCTCCCGATCGCCGTCGAAGAATTTCTCTATCCAGCCATGGAAGACTTTCGCATCGATATCACATTGGGCGACGGTGTGGCGGCTCGCACGATCAACATGCCGCTGAGGCCGTTCACGCTTGTGGGCGCGACAACCCGCGCGGGTCTTATCTCGGCTCCGCTCCGCGACCGCTTTCAAATGCGAGAGCACCTCGATTTTTATTCGTTTGATGAGTTGGCAGAGATTGTGCGTCGGTCGGCAGCCAAACTTTCGATGCCGATGGACGATGCATCGGCCGACGAGATCGCCCGTCGGAGCCGGGGCACGCCGCGACTGGCCAACAATCGGTTGCGTTGGATTCGGGATTTTTCGACCAGCCGCGCCAATGGCGAACTTACCATCGAGATTGCCAAGACGGCTTTGGAAATGCAGGGAATCGACGAACTGGGCTTGGACGGCTTCGACCGCAAATACTTGGAGACCATTCAGCGAGTGTTTGGGGGTGGGCCTGTGGGCGTAGAGGCCATAGCACACACCATGAGCACCGCTACCGACACGCTCGAAGACGACGTCGAACCATTTCTGTTGCGGTGCGAATTGGTGGTACGGACCCCGCGGGGCCGCCGCCTCACGCCTCGCGGTGAAGAGCACTTGGGAGCGATGCCGCAGACGGCCCCGCAGCGGCGGCTGTTTTAGTCAGCGGCGGCTGTTTGACTTTTGATGGGGATCCCCCGCCGTTGTGATCGGCACGTGGAGTGCTCGGTAAAAGTCGAGGATAGGGAGCGTTGTGCCCCCGTGCGCCTTGCGACTATGCCGTCGAAATTGTGCCCCAGATTGACCCCAGTGGGCTTTGGTGGCTAGAGTACGCCACTCATTCGTCCGTAGGCTTCGAGGTGATCTCATGGCAGTTCCAAAGCGACGTCAATCCAATCAAAAAACGGGCTCCCGTCGGGCCCACGATTTTCTTACTCCGCGGCAGTTGACATTCTGCTCAAACTGCGGAAAGGCCGTGCCCACGCACCGGATCTGCGGCAATTGCGGCTTTTACATGGGCCGCGCCGTTGTAAAGATGAAGGAATAGGCCGTTGGCACGTGAGCCAAGAGTCACGCCATCAGATCGCAGCCCACCGCCATCTGGGGTGACTGCCGTTTTTTTTCCAGGTCAAGGCTCGCAGTCGGTTGGCATGGTAGGCAAGTGGTGCGATGCCAATCCGGCGGCTGCAGAACTGTTCGCGCGAGCCAGTGCGATCCTGGGTTACGATCTGGCTGCCATCTGTAAAAACGGTCCGGTGGACCATCTCAATACCACGGCCATAAGCCAACCGGCCATTTTAGTAACGAGCCTAGCCATGCTGGAAGTGCTCAAGAGCCGGGCCGACAATCCGCTTGGAAGTGTGTCGATGGCTGCGGGCTTGTCGCTGGGCGAGTACACGGCACTGGTGTTTGCTGGTTCCATCGATTTCGACGATGCTGTTCGGCTCGTTGACGTTCGCGGCCGGGCCATGCAGGAGTGCGCAGAGCTGCGGCCTGGGACGATGCTGGCCGTGTTGGGGTTGGACCGCGAATCAATCCAGACATTGTGCGACCAAGTCCGCGGAGGCGATGTGCTTGCGTTGGCCAACGTCCTATGTCCAGGCAATTGCGTTGTCTCTGGATCGGCAGAGGCCTGCCAGCGGCTGGCAGAGGCCGCTGAGGCTGCTGGGGCGATGAAGTGCGTGCGGCTGGAAGTGGCTGGCGCTTTCCATACCCCGATGATGGAGCCGGCCGTGGCACACTTAAGAGATGCGATCGCAGCAGTTACGATTCGCTCGCCACGGATTCCTGTTGTGAGCAATGTGGATGCCCGTCCGCACAACGATCCTGCCGACATTCGTCGTCTTCTGGCCAGGCAAGTGGTAGGCGTTGTGGAGTGGCAGGCGTCTGTCGAGTACATGCTTTCCGTGGGCGTTGGGTCCATCTGGGAAGTCGGGCCCGGTCGCGTGTTGCGAGGCCTTATGAAACGGATCGACCGGAGCGTTGTATGCTCTGGCGTGTTGGATTCAAGCGATCCATGAGCGTTGCAAGACAAACCCAACGCCCGCAATTCATTGCAGTTCGACGGCACTCATTTTGATTGACGACACAGAGCAAGCAGAAGGGAACCACATGATGGCTGAGGAAATCAAAAAAACGGTAGGTGTCGCAGATGAGCGGCGGCTAAAAGTCGACCTTGCTGGCCAGGTGGCGATTGTGACAGGAGCCTCGCAGGGCATTGGGCAAGCCATCGCCGCCACGCTTGCAGCCAATGGAGCCACCGTGGCGTTGGTGGCTCGTAGCGTCGGAAAACTGGCCACTGTGGCCGCGGGAATTCGGAATGCGGGAGGTAAGGCCGAAGAATTTCCATGCGACGTCTCAAAATCGGAGGAGGTATCGGCCGTTGTGGATGCGATTCATGCAAAGTTTGGCCGCATCGACATACTCGTGAATAATGCCGGGATGACTCGCGATACGCTCCTGCCTCGGATGAGCGACGAGGAGTGGGACGAAGTCATTGCCACCAATCTCCGTGGGCCGTTTCTATTCATGCGGGCTGTGAGCCGGCCGATGATGCAGCAACGCTACGGCCGGATTGTGAACGTGGCGAGCGTTTCTGGCCTGATTGGGAATCCCGGCCAGTCTAATTATTCAGCGTCAAAAGCAGGCCTTGTGGGGCTTACCCGTACGGTTGGCAAGGAACTTGCGGGGCGAAAAGTGACGGTCAATGCAGTAGCCCCCGGGTTTATTGCCAGCGACATGACCGCAGCGTTGGGCCCTGCCCTGCTCGACGAGGTCAAAAAACGTGTTCCGGCGAAGCGGTTGGGAGAGGCGTGGGAAATCGCCGAAGCGGTGCTCTTTCTGGTGGCCCCATCGTCGGGCTACATCACCGCACAGGTGCTCACAATTGATGGTGGGCTGATCGGGTAGGACCTGCGTCGTGCAGGCCGTTTTGTCCGGTCTGGACAGTCTGGGCCACAAGCGGTTATATCTTCGCCCACGCGGCAGTCGCAGAATGACGTCTGTTTCCATTGCCGAAAAACGATTTCTGTATCAAAACTTTTTTCTTCCGATGCCTGTTGATTTGACAGCGTCGGACGGAATGCCAGGAGGATTCAAAAGGTGGCTTCAGTCCAAGATCGAGTAGTCGATATCGTTGCATCCCAGTTGGGTGTCAGTAAGGAGCAGATCACGCTCGAGACTTCGTTTATCAACGATCTCGGTGCCGACTCCCTCGATACGGTCGAGTTGGTCATGGAACTCGAGGAAGAGTTTGAGATCAATATTCCAGATGATGCAGCCGAAAAAATCCAAACCGTTGGGCAGGCGGTTGAGTTTATCGAGAAGCATCAGGTTTGATGGTGCGGTGAATGAAACGACGCGTTGTAGTGACGGGCCTTGGTGTCGTCACATCTCTTGGTCGAAAGCTTGAAGTTTTCTGGGATCGCCTTCTGCGCGGCGACAGCGGCGTAGGACCGATCACGCTCTTTGACGTCTCTGCCTATCGGGTCCAGTTTGCCGGCGAAGTGCCGTGGAATCCCGAGGAGGAGGGGATTGCCGGCGTGAAGGAATTGCGCCGCCTCGATCGGTTTACTCAGTTTGCAATGGCCTCGGCAACAGACGCGGTGACCGATTCAGGAATCGATTTCGCCAAAGAAGATCCCTACCGCTGCGGTGTCGCGATCGGTTCGGGCATCGGCGGTCTTTCCGAGTTTGAATCGCAACACGAGCGGTTACTTATGAAAGGGGTCGACAAGGTTTCCCCGTTTACGATTCCAAAGCTGATGGTGAATTCTGCCAGCGGCCACGTTTCGGCGAAGTATGGAATCAAAGGCCCTAACTTTGCCGTTGCCACGGCTTGTGCCAGCGCGGCTAATTCCATTGGCAATGCTCTTCGCGCTATTCAGTACGGGGACGCCGACGTGATGCTCACTGGCGCGAGTGAGGCCGCGCTGACGCCAATGGGTTTGGCAGGCTTTCAAAACATGCGTGCCCTTTCATTTCGTGCCGATGCTCCGCAGCAGGCCAGTCGTCCGTTTGATGCCGATCGCGACGGCTTCGTGCTGGCCGAGGGAGCCGGCGTGGTGGTCTTGGAGGAATTTGAGCACGCCCGGAGCCGGGGTGCTCGCATCTACGGGGAACTCATGGGCTATGGTGCCAGCGGCGATGCTGGCCACATCACGCAGCCAGACGAGGACGGCCTCGGTGCTGCTAGGGCCATGGCGATGGCCCTAGCCGATGCAGGGCTTCGCCCTGATGCCGTGGGGTATATCAACGCCCATGGCACCAGCACGCCCTTAGGCGACAAGGCAGAGACGATCGCTATGAAACGCGTCTTTGGCGATCACGCCAAGCGGCTTGTGATCTCGAGCACCAAGAGCCAGCTTGGTCATACCCTAGGCGCCAGCGGTGGCATCGAATTGGTGGTGTGTGCTCTGACGATCACGACGGGGGTGATCGCCCCGACGATTAATCTCCACACGCCCGACCCCGACTGCGATCTTGACTACACGCCGAACGTCGCCCGCCAGGCAAAGGTTGACGTTGCCATGAGCAACAGCTTTGGTTTTGGCGGCCACAATGCCAGCTTGGTGCTGGGACGGCTGGCTTGATGTGCCACCTTCGCCGCGCCTGTTCACTGGATGTGCGGCTAGGCTGTCATACTCCCAGCCGTTTTTACAGAGGCTCCACCACACCAGAGGAAAGCAGCGATGGTCCCCAGTCGGTCATTGACCGCATCGTTTGTGCCGTTGCTCGTTGTGGTCGTGCTGGCCGGACAGGAACTTTCGGCGCAGCTCCCATCCGATGCTGGGCAGGTGTGGAAAACGTACGATATTAGTCCGTATGTGGCCGAGGCGGGCAAGGGCAGCCAAAAGCACGTCGTGGATTGGATTCTCCAGGACACTGGATACGGCAGCTGGCACGGCGAAACTGTCGCTGCTCTTTCGGCCAACGAAAAGTCGCTGCAGTGTTTTCATACCGCGGCGATGCAGTTGCGAGTCGAGGCGATCGTCCAACGATTCGTTCAAGATGCCTCCACTCCACATCGATTTTCAGTGCGAGTCCTCGGGGTTGGCAGCCCCGCGTGGAGGAATGACGCCCGTGCGGTGCTGCGACCGATTCCCGCGGTCACTCCCGGCGTGCAGGCGTGGCTGATGTCTCGCGAGGAGGCGGCTATTCTGGTTGCCACGCTCCGACGGCGAACGGACTGTCAGGAATTGCCAACCGGCCCTGTGCAGGCTGCCAACGGCCTTCCGGTGGTCCTCTCGGGAGGCCGGCAGCGAGAGTACGTGCAGGATGTGGTCCTGCAGCCGAACGTGCCCCCTGGGTGGCAGGTTGTGAACGCCACCTGCGACGAGGGCTTGGCTCTCGATGTTCACCCCCTGATGTCGCAGGATGGATTGAGCGTTGAGGCCGTACTGCGATGTCGGATCGATCAGGTGGAGCGGATGGCCCCGGTCTCGGTGACGGTGCCCGTTGCTGATCGACCCCGCGTGCAGGTCGCAGTGCCGCAAATGTCGGCGGTACGGATCGGGGAGCGATTCCGATGGCCATCCTCGCAGGTGCTTGTGGTTGGCTTGGGGTTGGTGCCTTGGCCTGTGCCAGTGCAGAATGCCGCTGCCACCGCCGCCCTGCTCTCGACCGCCAATCGTACGGATGTTGTTGTCGTCGTAGAGCCGCGTTTGAGCGGTACGCCATAACCCATGCATCGGATTTAAAAATCGTTCGTAAGCGAATGGCAACCATCAGTATCAATTCCACAGTGATTCGATCCAAACGAGTAGGAATACGTTCATGAGTGCTCCCCGGCAGCGGCGCGTCGTTATCACTGGAATGGGAGTGGTCTGCCCACTCGGCCTGTCGCTCGACGACCTATGGGCAGGTCTCAGTAACGGCGTGAGCGCCGTGCGGCCCATCGAAGGCTTTCCGGCCGACGGACTGCCGCTCAAGCACGCCGCCGAGGCTCGCGGATTTACCGGCGATATCAGCAACTACGGGCCCCTCGACGCAGAACGAAAGAAGGCTATTCGCAAGGGATGCAAGGTAATGTGCCGAGAAACGCAGATGGCCGTGGCTGCCGCGCAATGGGCGATCCACGATTGCGGAATCTCGCCCGAGCAGCATCAGCCCGAACGGTTTGGCTGTGTGTTTGGCTCAGACTACATGCTGACACTGCCAGAGGATTTTACGGCCAGCGTGGCCAAGTGTCGGGAAAGCGACGGCACATTTAATTTTAAACGGTGGGCAACCGAGGGGTTGCCGCTACTCACGCCGCTGTGGTTGCTGAGATATCTACCGAATATGCCAGCCAGCCATATTGCAATTTTTAACGACCTGCGTGGCCCAAGCAATTCGCTGACGCTGCGTGAGGCCAGCGGGCACTTGGCGATCGGGGAGGCCACCAGCACGATCCAGCGAGGCGCAGCCGACGTGATGCTTGCAGGCTCTACGGGCACCCGTGTGCATCCAATGAAAGCAGTCCACGCTCTTCAGTGCGAGCAAGTCGCGATGGGAGATGGAGATCCCACTGGCTGGAGCCGTCCTTTTGAAAAATCCAGAAAGGGCATGGTTCTTGGTGAAGGCTCGGCGGTGCTTGTGCTTGAGGAGTTGGAGCATGCGTTGGCTCGTGGGGCGAGAATCTATGCAGAGATTCTGGGGCATGCGGCAAGGCACGCCAGCGATACTGCATGCGTTGGCGCGAACCGTCGGGCCATGGGACTGGCCATGCAGGGGGCACTGGCTCTGGCGGCAATTCCGGCAAATCGGCTCTCGCATATTCATGCGCACGGGCTCAGCACGAGCGTTGGCGACCGCGATGAGGCCGGCGCCATGCAAGACGTTTTGGGGCCCGTCGCTCGCTCAATTCCTACTGTGGCGGCTAAAAGCCACTTTGGAAACCTCGGTGCCGGGAGTGGTGTTGTGGAATGCATTGCCAGTATTTTGGCGATGCAAAAGGGGCAACTGTTTCCGTTGCTGAATTACCAAACACCCGACCCAGACTGCCAGATTCGTCCCGCTTTGGCAGGTGATCCTGCGGGAGATGTGTTTCTCTCTTCTGCGGTGACTCCTCAGGGACAGGCCGGTTGCGTTGTGATTCGGGGCTGGAGCCTACCAGCCTAAAAGCAGGTCTCTTCGACGGATCCGATCCCCGCATGGCGAGGCGTGCGGCGGGGAGAGGCCACCTGCTTGACAGTCGCACGCAGGTGCTTTAGCCTGCTGGGCTTGTGTCGAGAGAGTGGCCTTTTGATGCTGCCTTTTTGTTTCGCTTTGTGGCCCACAGGTACGCTCCCGAATACGCCCGGACATCCTCAGGGTGTTTTCGAGGGCGTTTCGGTCTCTTTGTTCGGTGTCGAATGACTGCCGAAAGTTTCGTAGGATTGCGTAAGAATCGCCGCTCGAGAACCCCATGAAGCCAGAAGAAATTCTTCGCATCGTCGATGCCATCCATCGCGATAAAAATATCGATAAAGAGATCGTCTTTCAGGCGATAGAGTCCGCGCTCGTCACGGCCCTGACCCGACAGTATGGGGAAGAATCCGTGATCAGCATTCTGATTGACAGGGCCGATGGCAAGCTCACCGGCTCTCGCGATGGCGCCGAGATCGACACGCAGGAATTATCTGGCCGAATCGGTGCCCAGACTGCCAAGCAGGTGATCATTCAAAAGATCCGCGAGGCCGAACGCGACTCAATCCACGATGAATTTGAGGAGCAGATTGGCCAGATGGTGTCTGGGGTTGTGGCCCGCTTTGAGGGTTCCACGGCCACGGTGACGCTCGGCCCAAACGAGGCGATCCTGCCCAGGAGTGAGCAGATTCCAGGTGAAACCTATCATCCCAACGAGCGGATTCGCGCCACGATCTTTGAGGTGAGGAAGGTAGGCAGTCGAGTCAAGATCATTCTCTCTCGCATACGCCCGCAGTTGGTGCAGCGGTTATTTGAGCAGGAAATCCCAGAGATTGCCGATGGCGTCATTGAGATACGCGCCATTTCGCGAGAGCCTGGATACCGCAGCAAAGTGGCTGTGATCAGTTCGGATGCGCGTGTGGATTGCGTGGGTGCCTGTGTCGGCGTACGAGGCAACAGAATCAAGAACATCGTCGAGGAGCTTGGCGGCGAGCGGATCGATATCGTGCGATGGAGCGACGATCTGCAGTTGCTGGTGCCGAATGCTTTGCAGCCTGCCGAGGTGGACGAAGTGATTCTGTGCCAGATGCTGGGTCGCGGCATTGTTTTGGTGAAGGAAGACCAGTTGTCGCTGGCCATCGGGCGGCGAGGGCAAAATGTGCGTTTGGCCAGCAAGCTCTGCGGCTGGGATATCGAAATCATGACCCGAGAGGAACTCGACCAGCAGATCGAGCGCGCTGTCACTGGTTTCTCTTCGATCGAAGGGCTCAGCGACGCAACTGCGGAGCGACTGGTTGGCGAAGGCTTTCTTTCCTACGACGATCTCTCAATCATCGAGCCTGATGACTTGATGGAGATGGGTGGAATTACTGCCGAAACTGTCGAGAAGATTGTGAACGAAGCAGAGAAGCGTGCCGCAGTAGCCGAGGTGGTGGCTGCGGATGCTCGTCGCGTGCAGCGGGAGCACGATCGGGTTGAGAAGGCAACGGCGGATGCCGATGCTGCCGATCGCGTGGCCGCAGAACAGGAATCTGCCACGCAGGCAGCCATTCTAGGCGACGGCTCATCGGTAGCCCCGCAGGACGAGGAATCGCTGCTCGCAGAGGAAAGCCAAAGCCTTGCGGAAACGATCCCAGTTGCCGCCGGAAAGAGTGGTAGTATGGCCAGTGGTGAGCCGGTTGTGCCTGGCAGCAGCTCTGCGTTGGGCAGCAACTCATAAACGCTCTGGTGAAGAGCAAAGAGGCTGGGCAGGTTTTTTGGGTGTCTTAAGAGGTTGGGCTTGGCGATTCGTATTTACACACTGGCCAAAGAATTCAAAATTGACAGCAAGGAGCTGGTCGATCTCTGCACGCGCGCCGGGATTCATGACAAGGGCTCGGCTCTGGCAAGCATGACCGATGAAGAGGTCGCCAAGCTCAAGGAATTTATTGCTGGGAAATCACGTCCTGCGGAAAGGCCGGCGCCTCCCGCGGGTTCGGGGAGCAGGGGCTCGGAAGGCCGCGGCCCCGCGATGAAGCCAACCGTTGGCAAGCCGACGCTCGGCAAGCCTCCTTTGGCGAGGGCTTCCGGCGGCCCAGTTCCGATCAAACTGTCAGGAAAAGCCTCGGTGACCGATTCGGTCCCGTATGCGGAAGGATCGTCGCCGGCAGGTGCTGCTCCCGGACAGACAGGTGCTGCCGCAGCACTCAAGCGAGAAGACTACATCGCTCCTGCGGGCGTGGTTGTGCGAGGCCGAGTCGCGGATATTTCCCAGACCAAAGCCGGTGAGTCGCGTCCGGCTGGACCGCGATCTGGTGGAGACAGCCCCCGGCCAGTTCCACGGCCAGCGTTTAAGCTTTCACCCTTGCCGGCCGCGTCCAGGCCGCCGGTGTCCCGTGGGCCACAGGAGCCTGTTGCTCAAAAACCCGACGTAAAATTGCCGCTGGATGCGATTCGCAGCGCGAAGGCGGGGGGCTCGAAGCCGTTGGCCGACCACATGCGCAAGCACGAGCAGCGTCAGGCAGACGGCGATCGTTCACGTGCTGCTGCGGGCACTGGGCTGCGGGGTGGCACTCGCGGGGGGCCTGGAATGATGCCCGTGCCGCCTCCGATGGAGCCGGGCGTTCGGCCGAGGCGAACGCCATCCAAGGCTCAGCCAGGCGCGAACAAGCCGGACGATCTGTTGGCTGGACGGGATGCGCGACAACTCAACAGAAAGCGAGTCTCTGGGGCTCGCGGGATTGGCGGCGATGACGATGAAAGGGGGATGCGGCGGCGGCGTGGGGCGAGGCAGCGGAAGGGTTCTACGCTGTCGACAGCTGCGCCCCGCAAGACGAATGCTGCCATTGGGGTGCCCTGCACGGTGCGCGCATTTTCTGAGGCTATTGGTGTCTCTGCCAGCGAAGTGCTTAAAAAGCTCTTGGCTTTTGGAATGGGAACAATGCCTAGCATGGGATCGATGCTGGATCGCGACACCGTTGAACTACTGGCAGCAGAAATGGGCGTTGAGCTGGATGTCAAAACAGCCGAAGATTTAGAGAAGGAGTTGCTCGTTGGGTTTGACGCCGTTGACGAGGATGCCTCGCTGCAGGTGTCGAGGGCTCCTGTCGTGACGTTTCTGGGCCACGTGGATCATGGCAAGACATCGCTCTTGGGAAGGATTTTGGGCTTTGATGCCGCTGCGGGAGAAAGCGGTGGCATCACGCAACACATTCGCGCCTACACGGTTCAACGCAACGGCAAGCCAATCACCTTTGTAGACACACCTGGGCACGAGGCCTTTACTCAGATGCGTGCGCGGGGTGCCAATGTCACCGACTGTGCCGTGCTGGTTGTGGCTGCCGACGACGGATTAATGCCTCAAACGGAAGAGGCGATCAGCCATGCCAAGGCTGCTGGAGTGCCGATCGTTGTGTGCATTAATAAGATCGACCTGCCAGGAGTCGATGTTCAGCGGATCTATCAGCAGATGGCTGCCAATGAACTCTTGCCCACGGAGTGGGGCGGCGAGACGGAGGTTGTAAAAACAAGTGCCCTCACTGGCGAGGGCGTCGATCACTTACTCGATACCCTGCTCACGATCGCGGAAGTCCACGACCTGCGTGCCAATGCCGATCGCCATGCGGCGGGTGTCTGCTTGGATGCATCCATTCACGAAGGGCGTGGTGTGATGGTCTGCCTGCTCGTTCAAAAGGGAACCTTACGGGTGGGCGATGCGATTGTCTGCGGCGAGGCCAGCGGCCATGTGAAGTCGATGCTCCAGACGCTTGGTAAGCGAAAGATTGCGGCAGTCGGCCCATCGCAACCCGTGCTTGTGAGTGGCCTCGACATTGCCCCCGGTGCAGGAGACCGCTTCCAGGTGGTGGAGTCGATCGCCATGGCCCGCGAGGTGGCGATCAAGCGAAGCAACATCCGGCGCCACAGCAGTCTGCTGAGCGCCCCTGTGCACGTGACGCTGGAAAATCTGCTCGATCGGCTCGGCACTCAAAAAACTCCAACGCTCAACCTGATCCTTCGGGCCGACGTGCGAGGTTCGATCGAGGCAATTCAAAAGGAGCTCACAAAGCTCGACCATCCCGAGGTCAAGATCCGAATTCTTCAAGCAACCGTGGGTGGCATCACGGAGGCCGACGTGCAACTGGCCGATGCTTCTGATGCAGTGATTATCGGTTTCAATGTTGTGCCCGATGAACGGGCTCGCGTCCTGGCGGATGATCGCGGCGTGCAGGTTCGGCGGTATGAGATCATCTATCAAGTGACAGACGACCTCAAGAACGCGTTGGAAGGGATGTTGGCTCCTGAAAAACGAGAGGCACAACTCGGCCGCGCCGTTGTGCAGCGAACCTACGCCATCAGCCGCTTGGGCGTGATTGCCGGTTGCCGAGTGATTGCTGGGGTGATTGCAAGGAACGCACGTTTGCGAGTGATTCGCGAAAGTCGCATTCTTGGAGACTACGGACTCGAATCACTCAAGCGAGAAAAAGATGACGCCCGCGAGGTCCGAGACGGCTTGGAGTGCGGTATCAAGCTGGCGGGGTTTAACGACATCAAAGAGGGCGACATCTTCGAGTGCTATCGAATCGAAGAAGTCGCGCGGACGCTCTCGTGACCATACGAAGACAGCTTAAGGCGGCTGAGGCAGTGCGGGAAGTGGTGAGCATGGCCATTCTGACGCAAGTGCGCGATCCACGGGTGCAAAATATCACGGTGTTGGGGGTGGCAATGTCTTCCGACATGCGTACAGCCACCGTGCGTGTTTCGGTGATGGGCAGCCCGGCCAAGCAAACCCTTGCCCTGCGAGGACTGGCCAATTCAGCCGGGTTTTTGCAGTCCCTGATCGCCAAGCGGATCGAAACACGGTATACCCCCCGTTTGAAGTTCGAATTGGACGGCGGCGTGAAGCAGTCGATTGAGATCGCTTTGATGCTCGAGGCTGTGCTGCCGCCGGAACCAGTTGATTCCCAAGAAGATCCAGAGGAAAAGGTATGAGTTCGTCAAGCCGTCAGCAGCTCGTCGGAAAAATGCACAAGGCACTGAAGTCGCAGTATAAACCGGTCGTTCCGAATACGAACCGATCTGTGCTTGAACAGGTACTGTTTGCCTGCTGCCTTGAAAACGCCCCCTACGATATTGCCGAGAAGGCGTTGGCTAGGCTCGGAGTCAACTACTTCGATCTCAATGAAGTCAGGGTGACAACGGTCGCCGAGTTGGCCGAAACGCTGCACGACCTCCCCGATCCGGCGCAGGCTTCGCTGGCGCTGCGTCGGGTATTACAGGGTGTGTTTGAGTCGAGCTACAGCTTTTCGCTGGAGAACGCCAAGAAGCATTCGATTGCGCATGGCATTAAAACGTTGGAGCACCTGCACGGCATTCCCTCCTTTGTTGTCGCATTTGTCACTGCAACTGGCCTCAGCGGTCACTGTGTGCCGCTGGACCGCGGTGCCCTTTCGGCACTCTTTCTGGCGGGCATCATTTCGCAGGCCGAGTACGACTCGGGCAAGGTGCTTGGATTGGAGCGATTGGTGCCGAAGAAGACGGGTGTTGAGTTTGGATCGCTGTTGCATCAGTTTGGCGTTGAAGTGCTGTCCAACCTTCATGGAGCCACCGTGAAGAAAATCCTGTCTCGAGTGAATCCCGATATGAAAGACCGGTTTCCCAAGCGGGGCGAATCGCTGCCGGCCCCCAAACCGCCCCCAGCGCCGGCCGGCAAGCAGGCTCAGCGAGCTGCCGAAGCGGCGCAAACAGCCGCTGAAGAACATCGTCCTGCCGGTCCTCAGGCGGCGGCCCGCCCTCCCGGAAAAACGCCGTTGCCGCCGCCAGGCTCTGGGCCGAAACGTACGGCTGACGGCCAGCCTATCATCAACGGTAAGCCAGGACCCAAGCCATTTGTTGTCAAGCCAAATGTAGGCAGGCCGCCAGCGGCTGTGGCCCAGCCGGTGAGCAAGCCAGAGCCACAAAAGAAATTGGCTGCCCCGAAACAAGCCCAACAGAAGCCCTCGAAGGCCCCCATCAGAAAGCCTGTGAGCGAAAGGCCTTCTGGAGCACGCCAGTCAAAACCGAAATCAAAGGCGTTGGCAGGCAAGCCAACCAAGAAACCAGTGCCAGTAAAAAAGCCGCTGAAAAAATCATCGGGCAGGCATTCGGCAGAGCTCTCCAGAAGGAAGCCTCGGTAGCCATCGTCTTTCCAGAACCAAAGACCGTGCGGCGGGAATTTCGCGGCAGGGTGAGCGCACACTCAGAGGACACGTAGGTGGCAGGGCATTCTCATTGGGCCAACATCTCGCGCAAGAAATCGCTCGTCGATGCCAAGCGAGGAAAGCTATGGAGCAAGCTGGCCAAAGCGATCATCGTTGCGGCCAAGCACGGTACGCCCGATCCTGATACCAACCTGCGTTTGCGGTATGCGATCGATGCGGCTAAGGCCGTGAGCATGCCGAAAGATAACATTCAGCGTGCCATCAAGACGGGCAGCGGGGATTCCAAAGGGGGTAACCTCGAAGAGTCGCTCTACGAGGGGTATGCATCCGGTGGGGTTGCTGTTCTCTGCGAGATATGCACGGACAACAAAAACCGAACAGCCCCCGAGATCCGGAAGATATTTGAGGTGTGCGATGGCAAGCTGGGCGCCACTGGTTGCGTGGCGTATCTGTTTCAACGGAAAGGCATCGTGCGAGTGCCGCAGGCGTCCTGCGACGAAGACCGTCTCATGGAAGTGGCAATCGTCGCTGGCGCCGATGACGTGCAGCGTGCGGGCGACCGCTGGGAAATCACCTCCGAGCCGCAGGCGATGACCGTTGTGATCGAAGCAGTTGGGGCGGCCGGATTCTCAGTTGAATCCAACGAGATCGTGCGCATTCCGACCACCATGGTTGACATCGATGATGTGGAAACGGCCAGGAAGATTCTCCACTTAATGGAGCGGCTTGACGACCACGACGACGTGCAGAGCGTGTCAGCCAACTTTCAAATATCCGACGACATCTCGGCCGATGTGATCGCGGAACTCGGCTGAGGGCTGTGGCAGCGAATCCAGCGATTGGAAAGCGATGTCTGTCGCTGTCATTTTCTCGTCGTGGGATTTACTTCCGCCCCTCGATGGGAGTGCCACGGGCGGTCCCGCCAGCCGTTTCCAGTGCAGTTTGTTTGGGGGCCGGCTTTGGCTCGGAATGGTCAATCTGGGGCCAGTACGTCTCGAAGTCGAAGGCCGGACTATTGTCGAGGTCGTGGCATTCCAGGCAGTTGTTCATGGCCCGCTGTTTGCCGTCGGGCGTGTCGATTGAGAGCACGAGTTCTTGCCGCAGGCGGTCGCGTTCAATAACGCTGGCTCGCACGTCTCCCCGCTCAACGGCACCATGCGCGGCGGCAGGTCCGTGGCAGTTTTCGCAGCCTTGATGTGCCAGATGCGGTGTTGTGCCCATGCCGGCATAGCCTCCTTCAAAAGGCTCATAACGCTGAGGGGCCCAGCCAACAACATGACAGGAGAGGCACTCGGGGTCGCTGTCGCGGCGAGGAGACTGTTCTTCCAGCGTGGTGAGGGCCTTGGCGTGAGGACTTTCAGCCCACACTTCATAGGCTTCCTTGTGGCAGTCGGCACACGCAGCGCTGCCGGCAAACCGGCGGCCGGTAGGGTGGCGGATCGGCACCAACCCCAGGCCCGTGAGCCCAAGAGACTCGAGTTGATTCTGATAGGCCGACAACAGCCGGATCATATCGCCCGATTCGCCCCAGCGGGCATCCAGAGGCACTCGCTGCGATCGCAGCGGCGTCGCTTTGTCGTCGAAGAGACCAATGGCTACCGCGAACATCCCCTTGTGTCCCAGTTCGATAAGAAAGGCCTTTCCTTTTTGAGATGCTGTCTCTGGAATGACCATGAGGTGCGCGGGTGGTTCATCGGCACCTCCAGCGGTTACGACAAAATCGAACTGCGGGTAGAGCTTGGCTAGCATTTTTGTCTCCTCGGGTGTCGCCCACGAGAGAAGAATCTGATGGGAGCAGTTCGCTTTCTTGAGTTCGGCTGCTACTGATGCGAGGGCTTTCGCTGCGGGCAGAATCTCGATGGAATCATTTCGGATCTGCGAGGCCTCCTTGTCGCCTAGCACGCTGGTGATTCCGATACGCAGGCCCCCAACTTCAACCACCCGAAATCGAGGTGTAATATTGGCATCCACGCCGAGCAGTCCAACGTTGGCGCTCACAAACGGCGTGGGTTGCGCGCCAACAGCGGCGACGGCAGCCACCAACTCTTCCGCCGGCAATCGCAGGTCGTCCGGCCCGAAGCCAACAGCGGAGTAGCCCATGGCCCGCAGCCCATCGGCAATGGATTGAAATTTGACCTCCGACTGGCGGCCAAACCTTCGCACCTGACCACCGAGGTCAACAGCCAGCACGGGCCAGTCGGATGCCGACACAGCCCGCAAAAAATTTTGCCTGCGGCTCAGACCACCCTTCTGGTTTTCCTTCCCAGTGCAACCGCATGGCTCGATGTAGCCATCCAGTTCGCCCGTCAAAACAATCATTGCTTGCGGAGTTGGCCAGCCTTGGAAAATCGTACCGTTGCGTTGGCTGAACGTATTCACGACCGAATCGGTCACATCGGGGCCACGGTCTACCGGTGACGCCACCGCTGCCTGCGCTGCTGCCAGCAGCAACGCAGATGCCGCCGCGCAGGAGGACGTACGAAAAACCGACACAAAAAAACGCAGATACTTGAGCATAACGTCTGTTTATGGGCCGATGGCAATGCACACCGGGATGGTGAGTGTGGGCGTGTCAGGATGTCCTGTATCGAGCACGATGCGTCCTGCTAAAGCCTGTTGCGAACACAGATGGTTGGAGGGTGGACTGTCGGGTGGAATCGTGATCGTGATGGGAATCCGGATCACGCTTCCGCTTCCGATAGGTTTTCCTTTTCCAACAACAACCTCGAGTGATTTCGGTAGAACCTCCCGCACAACCGGTTGTACCGCATCGCGGTGCGGTCCTTTGGCTGTGAGAAACAGTTCGGTATGGGCTCCTGCTTTGCTGGAAATTGTTCCCAGCAAGAGGGCTTGGCGAGAGGAATCCCATGCGGTGCCCGCCAACGCAAGATCACCCGCTACGGTTCCCTCGATGAGCAGTTCTGCAGTGATTTCCTCGGGCATTCGTAGGGGTATCTGGATCCTGTCGCGGAGGGGCCCCAGCGGCATTCCTGGCCGCACGTCCACACGGAGCAGAAATCCTCCCGTGGCGCCCGTTTCAGCGGCAATCTCGTGCGGCTCCAAAGCGGACGAGGAAAGGGAGAAGAACTGGGAGGCTTGCGGGCCTTCGGTCGAGAGTTCGCCGATCACCGGCGGTTCCTTGCCGAAGGTAAATATTCTGGCGGTCGCCTTTTCACCGCTGGTGGAGGAGAGCTTTGAAAGCACAATCGATTCCGGCACGGCCTTCCACGTCGGCACGACAGTCCCTTCGATTACAAAAACGATTTCAGTTCGTCGTGGATCGTTTGTGAAGATCGTGGCCTGCTGCCGAAATGGTCCGCCGCTGCCCTTGCCCCGCCATTTCAGGAGAACCTTCGTGGTGGCTCCCGGAGCGACTTCTTTTGTCGTCGTGTCTGTGGCGCCATCGCTGACTTCAAAGTCACTGACGGTGCAACTGCAACTCGTTGCCCCGCGGGAGAGCCTGAGCGGCACGGTGCCGGTATTGCCAATGACAAAATCGTGCGATCCTTCCGTACCTGCCCCAATCGTTCCAAAGGCGTGATGCGTTTGTGCCACATCCACCTGCGGCGCATCGCTCCCGTCGGGAGGCTGGAAGGCCGCGGGCGCGAAATCGCCAACCTTCCACGGTCGAACGGCTGACTCAATCATGGCGGTGCCGCCCCCGATGGCCGAGCCGATGGCCAACGCACATGCCGCAACGAGCCAAGCGTTTAGCGCACGAAAGCTCATCGGCATCTGGGGGTCCTCCTGCGTGGCTCGTCCGTTGGAACCGACAATTCTAGCCCGTTTGGCAAACAAGTGCTTTTGAAAAAACGGGTTCTTTTTTCAGTGGGTGGCACGACGGGCCACGGCCCTCTGGCACCGAAGGCTGCAATCGATTGGGCGTGCTCGAAACCCTAATACGAACGGGCCAAGACGCTTCGTCGGCTGACGAGGAGGCCCGTCACGATGCAGGTGCCGGGCTCGTCATCTCCATCCATCGGGATGCAGCGAACGGTGACTTTCAGTGGATCCAGAATCGCGGCCACGGCCGGGTCGTCGGCGACGTGTACGCGGGCAAACCCGCTCCGGGCATTGCGCCCCTTCCCTTCCAGTGCCGGCTCTGCTGTGCCTCCAAAAAACGCAACCACTTCTGCCGTGGTTCCCAGTCGAACCGTATGCGACTCACGGAACGCAAGGGCTGTGTCAAACAGCCCTTGCTGCAGTTCCTCAAGCCATTGCGATGCCTGCTCCACAATCGCGTCGAGCGGTACGCTGACTCGCTCCTTCGGTGGTCTGTCGCGGCGAGACACGCTGACGGTTCCGGCCGCTAAGTCGCGAGGCCCAATCTCGACGCGTAGCGGCACTCCCTGCTTAATGTGCTGCCAAGTCTTATCGCCGCCCCGCATGTCTCGCGAGTCAATCCGCACGCGCAGGGGTTCATCGCCAAAATGTTTGGCCGTCAGTTTGGCCTCCAGCGTGCGACAGCAGGCCAGCACCGTTTCCCGCTCTTCGGGAGTGCGGTGGATTGGCAAGAGCACGATCTGGAGCGGGGCGATGCGGGGTGGCAGCACAAGGCCGTCGTCGTCGGAGTGCGTCATGATCACGGCGCCGATAAGCCTAGTCGACACGCCCCACGACGTCGTCCAACAATACTCCTCTTGGCCGCTTGCACTCGAGAATTTGATCTCCTGCGCCTGTGCGAAATTTTGCCCAAGAAAATGCGATGTGCCTGCCTGGAGTGCCTTGCCGTCCTGCATCATGGCCTCGATGGAGTAGGTGTCGACGGCACCGGGAAACCGTTCGCCAGAAGGCTTTGGCCCCTTCATGACGGGCATTGCCAGATCGCGTTCGGCAAAAGTCGTGTAGACGTCGAGCATCCGGAGCGTTTCCTCAACCGCCTCCTCCCGAGTGGCGTGCGCCGTGTGCCCCTCTTGCCAGAGGAATTCGGTGGTTCGCAGAAACACTCTCGGACGCATCTCCCATCGCACGACGTTCGCCCACTGGTTGATCAGTACGGGTAGGTCTCGCCACGACTGAATCCACTTGGCGTACATCGCCCCGATGATCGTCTCGCTCGTGGGCCGCACGACGAGTGGTTCTTCGAGCTTCCCAGTTGGCACAAGTTTGCCATCGGCCCCGAGTTCCAGTCGGTGGTGTGTGACGACGGCGCATTCTTTCGCAAACCCTTCCACATGCTTCGCCTCCTTTTCCAAGTACGACAGCGGAATAAAGAGTGGAAAGTAGGCATTTTGGTGACCGGTTGCCTTAAACATTCGATCCAGAATGCCTTGCATGCGTTCCCAGATTGCGTAGCCGTTTGGCTTGATCACCATGCAGCCACGCACGGGCGACTGATCCGCTAGGTCAGCGGCCCGCACGACCTGCTGGTACCACTCGGGATAGTCTTGGTCGCGCGTCGGGGAAATGGCGTGATCGGGCATGGGTGTCTCCTGAATGCTGGAACTGAAGGCGGGATTGTAGTCGCTGCTTGTGAGTTGTGGGGAAGCCCACGTAGACTAACGAGGCCCAGCCGCAAGAAATTTTCTGGAAGAATCTGCATGCCTACTGGTCACCAGCCCACCCGAGACACTCAGCCAGGCGAGCCGCCGCCCAAGTCTTTCGGGGCCAAAAGGAGTGCCTCGGGAAGGCGTTTTGTCACCGAACTCTCGGCCCAAGCGAACGTCGATCAGGTGTTTCTGGCCACGCACAAACAGCTACGGCCCAATCGAAATGGGCAGCTCTATCTGCAGGTCGAATTGGCTGACCGGAGCGGCTCGATCACCGGCCGGATGTGGAATGCATCGGACGAGGAATTCGCGGCGTTTGATGACGGCGACTACGTGCAGGTGGAGGGCACCACCCAACTCTTCTCTGGTTCGCTTCAACTCATCGTGACGGCGATCGGTCGGGCCGACCCCCGCGGCATCACCGAAACAGATTTTCGAGTGCTGTCGGTAGCCGATATCGAGCGGCTGCATGCTGAAATGGTCTCTCTCCTCGGGACGATACGCTCGCCGCTCCTGCAAGCCCTCGTGGCCGAGGTGCTCGCCGATGCCGAACTCATCTCCGACTTCAAGCGCAGCCCGGCAGGCATCAAACAGCATCACGCTCACACGGGTGGCCTCCTCGATCACGTTGTCAATCTCCTGCGGCTGGCCGACCGGGTAGCTCCGCTGTATCCAGCGATGGATCGCGACATGCTGCTGGTCGGAGTGCTGTTTCACGACATCGGTAAGACCGTAGAACTGGAGAGCGAGAAAGGCTTTTCCTACACAGACGCAGGTCAACTCCTAGGGCATGTGTTGCTGGGTTTGGAACTGCTTGAGGAAAAAATCCAAGCCGTGCAACGCCGCACGGGGGATCCGTTTGAGCCAGAGTTGGCCATCCGCCTGAAGCACATGATTGCGAGCCATCACGGCCAGTATGAGTTTGGATCTCCAAAGCTCCCGATGACATTAGAGGCGCTGGCGCTGCACCACCTCGACAACCTTGACGCCCGCATGGCCGGCGTGCTGCAGTTATTACAAAACGAAGCCTCAATTGACGGCGGTTGGACTCAGTACCAGCAGAATCTGGGTCGTAAATTCTTTCGGGGTCGCGGCTAAAATCCCCGTCGAGAAACGACCGCATGAATACATGAATAAAAGAGAACGCAGATCGTTCGCGATTTCAAAAAGCTCGACACGCGCCTCCGCCAGCAGTGATGTGATCGGAATCTTTCGCCGTGCCGCCGGTGGATATGGCTTCGTCCATCCGCTCGAGGCTCCTGCCGGCGACCGCTCGGCTGACATGCGGATCGCGGCACCGGCGACGCTTGACGCTGCCAATGGCGACACCGTGCGAGTGAGGATGTCCCGGTCTGTGGACGTGCGGCGTCCCGGCCGTTCGGGCGAGATTGTGGAGGTGCTCACCCGGCGTACCACCCGATTCGTAGGCAGCTTTTTTGTCGCGGCTCAGACAGGCTGGGTGCAGATCGACGGAACCAATTTTGCGCGTCCTGTGGCCGTGGGCGATCCAGGAGCTAAAAGCGTTCGAGAGCACGACAAAGTGGTGGTTGAGGTGGTGCGGTTTCCGACGCACCTGCGGGATGGTGAAGGGGTTGTCGTGGAGGTGCTCGGCCGCAGCACCGATCCAGGGGTCGATGCACTCACGGTCATCCATGAATTTGGTCTGCCGGGCCCTTTTTCAGAGGCGGTGCTGGCCGATGCCCGACGGCAGGCGGAACTGTTTCAGGAGCAGGTGCCTGCCGATCGCAAGGACCTCACGGGCAGGGTGATCATCACCATTGACCCCATCGATGCCCGCGACTTTGACGATGCGATTTCGCTCGAACGCATCGAACGCGACCATTGGTTACTGGGTGTTCACATCGCCGATGTGTCGCATTTTGTGCCTGTCGGTTCGCCGTTGGATCAGGAGGCTTTTGCTAGGGGCACAAGCGTGTATTTGCCAGACCGCGTCATTCCGATGTTGCCGGAGATTGTGTCGAACAATCTGGCGAGTTTGCAACCAGGGCGCGTGCGGTATGCCCGTACCTGCTGGATCGAATTTTCCTCCGAGGGCATTCCCGTGCACGCCCACGTGGAGCGATCGGCGATTCAAAGCGTGAGGCGTTTTTCGTACGAGGAAGTGGACGTTTTTCTTGCCGATCCGGAGACTCGCAGCGTGGAGATGGCTCCCGAAGTGCGGGGGTTATTGGGCCGTATGCGAGATTTGTCGAGGATTCTACGCAGTCGCCGCGCAGCCCGCGGATCGCTCGAACTGATGATGCCAGAGGTAAAAATCGACCTCGACACAGACGGTCGCGTCGAGGGCGCGCATGTCGTAGAAAACACAGAGAGCCATAAGATTATTGAAGAGTTTATGCTTTCGGCCAACGAGGCCGTGGCCACAACGCTGGCTGCGGCCGGGGCTGGCTTCTTGCGACGGGTTCATCCTTCGCCCGACCTGCGAAAACTGCGACAGTTGACGGAATTTGTTTCGGAATTGGGATTTGAGGTCGACACGCTCGAAAGTCGGTTTGAATTGCAGCGACTTCTGGGTATGACTCGCGGACGCCCAGAAGTGCATGCCGTGCACTATGCGGTGCTCCGCAGCCTTTCGCGGGCTGTGTATGGGCCACAGGAAGACGGCCACTTTGCTCTCGCAAGCGAGTGTTATTGCCATTTCACATCGCCGATCCGTCGCTATCCCGATCTTACCATCCATCGCGCACTGGACAGCCTCGCCGCAGGCCGTCGGCCACCGGCAGACGGCCTCGCAGAGCTCGGTGTTCACTGCTCGCTGCTTGAACGCCGGGCCGAAGCAGCCGAGCGGGAACTCGTGAAGCTCAAGTTGCTCCTCTTTTTGAGCACCCGGATTGGTTTGGAAATGGATGCGGTTGTGACTGGTGTTGAGTCATTTGGGCTCTTTGTGCAAGGGCTGGAACTCCCCGCAGAAGGGCTTGTATCGCTGGAATCTCTCCCCGAGGATGTCTATCGGTTTGAACGCGTGAGCCACACGCTTTGCGGACTCCGCCCAGGCCACTCATTTCGGCTGGGCGATCGTGTTCGAGTGGTGGTGTCACGCATTGATTTGGAGCGAAGGGTGCTCGACTTTCGCCTGTACAATGGACGCGCAGTTCCGAATCCTGCTGCCCGTTCAACTGCCCGTTCAAGGGATGGGGCTGCAAGAAAGCCCAAGCAGCAGAAAAAGCACGGGCACCCGCCGGTGCCGCAGCGGGGTTCAAAAAAACAAAAACCTCGAGGCGGCGGTGGGCATCGCCCCCGCGGCAAAAAGGAATAACGCCCTGTGACAAGCGAGCTTTTAACAACGCCCCTCTGCGACTGGCATGAAACACATGGCGGACGGATGGTCGATTTTGCCGGCTGGAAGATGCCGGTGCAGTATGCGTCGATCGTCGAGGAGCATCTGGCGACGAGGCGGGCTGCGGGTCTCTTTGATGTGTCGCACATGGGCCGTCTGACGGTGGACGGCCCTGGTTCTCTTGCGTGGTTGGAATCACTGCTCACTCGCCGCGTTGCCGATATCGAGGTGGGGCAAGTTCGCTACACGCTCGTGACAAGCGACGGGGGCACAGTGGCCGTGCTCGACGACGCACTGGTTGCGCGCGAGCCCGATGCTGCTGATGGCAGCCCACGGATGGGGTTGGTTGTGAATGCCAGCAATCGAGAACGCGTGGTGGCGTGGCTCACCCAAAAAATCCCTGCCTCTGGCGTGCAATTCGTGGATTGCACGGCGGGGAGTGCGATGATGGCCGTGCAAGGACCGTTGGCGATCGAGATCGTCTGCGGTCTGTGTGCGGCACAGGACGCAGACCGGATTCAGCGGCTTGGAGGCTACCGCGCAACTACGGCACGCGTTGCGGGCCACCCCGCAGCGGTCAGCCGCACCGGCTATACCGGCGAAGATGGATTGGAAATTGTCGTCGCAGCAGCGGTGGCATCGCAGGTGTGGGAAGGGATTTACGCCGCCGGAAAACCCAGAGGCCTTGTGGCCTGTGGCTTGGGCTCGCGAGATACGCTGCGACTGGAAGCGGGCATGCCTCTCTACGGTCACGAACTCCGAGAAGATACAGATCCATTTGCCATTGGTCTGGGGTTAGCGATGAACCTCGACGGCAGGAGCTTTCCGGGGGCTCAAGCATTTGCAGCAATGCAAAGCAGGCTCTCTGGCCGCGTGCGGGTGGGATTGGAGTTTGAGTCTAAACGCACGGCTCGTGAGGGCAGTGCGATTGTGATGCACTCCGGCCACCCGGGTGCTCGGCAGGTGGGGATCGTCACCAGCGGCAGCTTTGCTCCATCGCTGGGTCGGGCCGTGGCGATGGCAATGGTGGATCGTGATGCGGCTGCGCCCGGAACCCTTCTGGATGTGCAGGTGCGGGATTCTCAGCAGGCGGCCCGCGTTGTCCCCCTGCCCTTTTACCGTCGCAAAAAACAGGCCTCTTAACCGTCTATTGAAAAGGGTTCCCTGTCTTTTGCACGAGGAAAATGCCGCGTCATCACACGCGGTCACTGTGCGAATGAAAGCATTTTGCTAAAACTGGTTCGAATACAGTCGTGCCGTACTCCGGAGCAAAGCCAATGGCAGTCGATTTAAAGTTCGCTAAAACACACGAGTGGATTCGCCCAGAGTCTGGTGGAGTGGCCACAGTCGGCATTTCTGCCTACGCTGTCGAGGCCCTGACCGACTTGGTCTTCATGCAGTTGCCTGCCGTTGGCAAGCGAGTGAAGGCTGGTGAATCGTTTGGTGAAATCGAGAGCGTCAGAGCAGTCAGCGACATCTACGCCCCTGTGTCGGGGGAAATTGTCGAGGTGAACGCCAGCCTGCCTGGACAACTCGAGACGCTCGGAAAGGATCCGTACGGCAACGGATGGGTGGTTCGTATTCGCCCAGACAATCCGAAAGAATTTGAAAGCCTTCTCGACCAATCCGCCTATGATGCTCTCATTGGGAGCCAACCCCACGGGTAGCCAACACAGCGTCCATGATGATGGAATCCTCGAACTCAAACAGGCCATGAGCTATATTCCCCACACGCCCGACGATGTTCGGATCATGTTTGAAACGATTCTGGCCACCGGTGGCCCAGGCGACATGGAGTCCCTCTTTGCAGGCATTCCGGAGGAATGCAGGCTTCGCCGGGACCTCGCGATTCCGGAGCCTCTGGACGAACACGCTCTTGAATCTCACGTTCGCGAACTGGCTGCGCGGAATCGTTCGCCTGCCAATGCGGTCTGCTTTCTGGGAGGCGGTGCTTACGATCACTTCGTGCCTGCCGTCGTGGATCAGTTGGCAGCACGCGGTGAGTTTTTTACTTCATACACGCCGTATCAGGCGGAGGCCAGCCAGGGCAACCTGCAAGTGTACTTTGAATTTCAGTCGCTCATCGCGAGTCTCACTGGTATGGAAGTTTCCAACATGAGTCT
>Ga0194055_10000080_pt1 | contig 66052 bp, 56 predicted proteins | sample SepL449m_MetaG_FD_155482 | JGI IMG/M metagenome (GOLD analysis project Ga0194055, IMG submission 155482) | Anoxic zone freshwater microbial communities from boreal shield lake in IISD Experimental Lakes Area, Ontario, Canada - Sep2016-L442-9m | ecosystem: Environmental > Aquatic > Freshwater >... | reverse complement strand
CTACTAATATCTGGCTACCTTATAGGATCGATAGCAACAGGATACTGGCTAGGTAAAGCTCTCAAGCAAATCGATATTAGAGAAGTAGGCTCTGGCTCTACCGGGGCAACCAATGTCTTGAGAACCTTAGGAGTACCATATGGAATTTTTGTCCTTGTTGTAGATGTAGCAAAAGGAGTTTTAGCAGCAAGCCTGTTCAAACTTTTGCCAGTTGAACTAGCCAATCAAATTCCCAGCCAATGGCAAAGCTGGCTGATTGTAGGAACTTCTTTAGCGGCAATTTTGGGACATAGCAAATCAATTTTTCTCAATTTTACGGGAGGCAAATCTGTTGCCACAGCATTAGGGGTATTTCTGGCAATCACTCCAACAGTAGGACTGATTGCGTTGGGAAGTTTCCTTCTGGTTTTAGCTCTTACTAGAATAGTTTCACTAGGTTCAATCATTGCTGCTGTAAGTCTGGCAATCTTTATGTTCGTATTAAAAGAACCTTTAGCCTACAGCCTGCTTGGTTTAATCACATCAAGCTATGTCATAGTCAGACATAGAAGCAATATTGAAAGATTGCTAAATGGCAGTGAACCAAAAATTGGGCAAAAGCCGCAAGAGAATATATGAGCAATAAACTAAATTCACTAGAAAATGCCTTAGAAATAGTTGAGTCAGTGATTAAGGATTCTCAAGCAGAGCAAGTCTTTGTCAATTTGCAAATGAGCGAATCTTCTTTGAGTCGTTTCAGTGAGAATCAAATGAGCCAAAACTTAGCTAAGAGTCGCTTCAATTTAACTATTACCAGTTATTATGGACAAAAAAGCGCAACAAGCTCAATTTCTCAAAACAATCCTGAGGCGATAAAAGATGCTCTGAGAAATTGCGAAACTTTAGCTAAACTGGCACCCAATGATCCTGAATGGATACCTCTGCTGCCACCTCAACAATACGATATTGAGATAAATAATCAAGACCAGCCAAGCATATCACCATTAGCAAATGGACAAAAAATTCAACAAATCTGCCATGAGTGTGATTTAGCCAAAGTACAAGGCTCTGGAACTTTAAGTAGCACAAATAGCTTAAATATAATAGGTAGCTCTACTGGTTTAAGAGCTAATTCAAGAGAAACTAAAGCTGATTTTAGTATCACAGCCAAATATCAAGATGGTTCAAGTTGGAGCTCTGGCAGTGCCAATTACTTAGATGAGCTAAAGATAATGAATTTAACAGCAAAAACCATAGAACGCTGCTTAGATTCAGTTAAGCCCCAAGAAATAAAACCTGGAACTTATCCTGTAGTTCTAGAATCTGCGGCTTTTGCCAATCTTCTACCTTGGGTTATCTTTAGTATGGATGCCCGCAGCAGTGATGAGGGTCGCTCTTTTATGTCAATTCTAGATAACTCTGGAAAATTAATTGGCAATCGACTTGGGCAAGAGATATTCAGCAAAATTGTGCAAGTTAAAAGAGGATTTAATCACCCATTACTACAAACTAGTAGTTTTCTAGAAGATGGTTTGCCTAATCACTCAATAGACATTATTAAAGAGGGAATTCCACAATCTCTTAGCTATTCTCGCTACTGGGCTAATAAACAAGAAAAACAAGCAACTGGTGGATTTTTTCCCATCATAATGGAAGGCTCTAAACGAAGTATCCAAGATCTAATTAGCCAAACAGAAAAAGGGATCTTTATCAGCCGAACTTGGTATGTTAACTATGTCAACCCTCGTACATTAGAGGTTACAGGTATGACAAGAGATGGTACTTTTTGGATTGAAAATGGGCGAATATCTCACCCAATCAAAAATTTGCGATTTAATCAAGAATTACCACTAGCGCTCAAAGATATAGAAGATGTCAGTAAACCAGAGCGCCATGGCAACAATATTATCCCTGGTGTCAAAATTAAAAACTTCCACTTTAGCTCAATTACAGAGAGTATATGAAAGAAGGACTATTTTGGCTTGTATTACTGCTAGTTTTTACGCTGTTAGCATGGGCAGGACGCAGAGAGTTTCAAAAGGTTGAAGCATACCGACAATGGTCTGGTTCATTTACTAACGCTAAATATGATATTTATTCTGTTTTGGGAATAAAAGATAATACTTTAGTATATGGCAAGCCTACCAATAAAGGAATTATCGAAGAAAAAAGCATTTCCATTGATAGGATCAGCTCAGTAACTTTAGAACAAAAAAAAAACCAACTTTAATTTTCTCTTTAAAAGATTGCCAAGATAAAATAACAATCCCCTTTACAGAAATAAACCTCGCCCAGCAATGGGAAAGGTTTATTAAAGAACTATTAGTAGAAGGTAAAAATGATCTACCCAAATAACTTTGGAGAGGACAAAACATAACTGAATTTAAAACTAGATTCACCTAATAATTTTTTTCTATCTTCACCCTAATAGACCTATTATCTCAGTTAAATAAAAATATCTCAATCAAAAAGATCACTAACAAGATGTGATCTTGATCAGCATTTAGTTAAAACAAAAACACTACCTTCATTACCCCTCCCTATTCTAAGGTCTTGATCAAGATAAGTTATCTCCAGCCAGCCTCTTTGGTCTCGATTGGCAATTGAAAAATCCAAAGGAGGAAAAGATTTTTCTTGCTCAATTAAATCAATAAATTGGCTAGGAGATTGATAATTAATGAATTTTTGCAATCCTATTATAGAGCGCTCAAATTTCACATCTACCCTAGTTTCAGTAACAGGCGAAAAGGTTGCACAGACACTAACTATAGCTTCAAGATAGGGAATACCCAAAATTTCGGCAATATTGTAAATCTTTGAATTTTTAGTACGAATAGATTGATAGATTTGACCTATCTTTAAAGCAGGGAAGCGATCCAATCCCAATAATCCCTTACTGGTGGTATAGAGAAGTCTCCAATCCCCTTCTAAAAGTGAGCTAGCTGCCAGAGCAAGAGGATTAGGATTTAATTTTTCTAAATTCTCGATGGCTACCATAATGGCAAGTCGGTCAGCTTCAGTAGCTAATAGTCCGCGGTTTTTACCTGCAATTATCTGTAAAAGCTCAGTTTTTTCTTTCATAATCTGCTGCCTCCAATTGTTCACTAGTGTATCTGATGCACGCTAAAATATATATCTGTAATTATGTTAGAAAAACAATGTACAACCCATCTGTACGACAAGAAGCTCGTTACGAACCAGCTAGTGTTATTCCCCTCAAGACAGATTCTTCCATCTTAGAATGGTTACGCAATAGCGGAAGGATGATGCAGCGCGATGATAAAGAGGAAGAAGAAAAAACCAGAATAGTTTTAGATGAAGATATAGATATATCTGGACTTATCGATGATGAATCTAGTTATGATGATGGACTAGATCTAGGTTTAGACGAGGATGATTTTGAAGAGGAACTCTAAGAAATAATGTCGATTACAGGGCAATCTCTGTTTGTTTTATTGACCTTGATATTATTTGGTTTAACAGTTGGACTGAGCTCTTTAGTTCAACTGCTGATGTTTCCATTGATTATATCTGCTGTTGTCAGTTTACTCCTGGGCTTATTAGTAATTCCCTATTTAAGGAGATTAAAAGCATCTCAAATAATTCAAGAAGACGGACCCCAGAGTCATTTAAAAAAAGCAGGAACTCCTACCATGGGTGGGATTTTTTTTGTGCCTGTAGCTTTGCTGGTTTCTCTAGCTTTTTCTCATTTCAATTCAGACGTATTGGCAGTCTGTTTAGTTAGCTTAGGCTATATGGCAATAGGCTGGTATGACGATTGGGTGATATTGCGCAAACGCTCAAACAAGGGGATTTCAGCTAGAACCAAACTGTTTTTACAGATATTGGTAGCTACACTTTTTATTGTCTATCTTTATTTGAGTAAAAGTAGCTCTCTAGAACAAATTACGAATGTCAATTTACCAGGGAAAATAATATTACCGCTAGGAGTGCTTTTTTGGCCTTTAGCAGGTTTTGCTATGACTGCAGAAAGTAATGCTACCAATTTAACAGATGGAGTAGATGGTCTAGCTGGCGGAACTGGAGCAATTGCTTTTATTGGTTTAGGCTTAATTATTCTCCCAAGTCAACCCAATTTGGCAATATTTTGTGCTTGCTTTGCAGGAGCTTGTTTAGGCTTTATTTGGCACAATCGACACCCTGCCAAGGTATTTATGGGAGATACCGGATCTCTGGCATTAGGAGGAGCATTAGCTGCAGTTGCCATATTGAGCGGGCAACTTTGGGGACTTTTAATAATCAGTGGAATTTTTTTTGCAGAGTCAATCAGTGTAATTGCCCAAGTAGGCTTTTACAAGCTAACCAAAGGTCCCGATGGCAAAGGAAAGAGACTTTTGAAAATGGCACCACTTCATCATCATTTGGAGCTAAGTGGGTGGCAGGAAACTCAGGTAGTGGGTATGTTCTATTTAGTAAATACACTTTTAGTTCTTCTGGCTATTTTCACAGCCATAAAATAGTATATAAGAACTTTGCGATGTACTAAGTGGAGCAGAGACGGTAATAATATATGATTTTCCTATTTTATTTTGTCTGCTCCACTGCTCCAGTTTAAGAGTGTTTTTGTTCTAGCTCTTTAGAGGCAACCTGAGAAAAATAGGTCTGGATAATTTCTTGAGCTATTTGAGAACCAGTCAAACCTAAACCTTGATAAGACTGTTCAGGTTTAGCATGTTCAACTAAAATATCAGGAACACCAAAACGCTTGAGAGGAACCAAGATATTATTATCCGAAAGTGCTTCAGCTACTGCCGAGCCAAATCCTCCCATCAAGGAGCCCTCTTCTAGTGTGACAACCTTGCCAATTCGCTTGGCTAAAGGAAGAATCAATTCGCTATCTAGCGGTTTGACAAACCTGGCGTTAATCACAGTTGTCTCAATACCATGTTCACTCAGTATTTCTGCCGCTTGCAGAGCAACATAGACCATGGTTCCATAACCGATAAATAACAAATCTTCTCCAGTGCGGAGTATTTCAGATTTACCAATTTCTATTGGTTCCCAACCTTCTTCCATCAGGGGAACTCCAAAACCATTGCCCCTAGGATAGCGCATAGCAATTGGTCCAGAAGTATGATTAATTCCTGTAACTATCATACGTTGTAACTCTGCCTCATCTTTAGGAGACATTATCACCATATTAGGAATACATCTTAGGTATGATATGTCATACATCCCTTGATGTGTCGGGCCATCAGCGCCTACAATTCCCGCTCGATCTAAACAGAAAAACACAGGTAAGTTTTGAATGGCAACATCGTGAATAATCTGATCATAGGCCCGTTGCAAGAATGTTGAATATATAGCAATAACAGGTCGCATACCCTCACAGGCTAACCCAGCAGCTAAGGTAACTGCATGTTGTTCGGCAATTCCAACATCTATATATTGTTTAGGAAGCTTGGCTTGTAATTTATCAAGTCCTGTTCCAGTAGCCATTGCCGCGGTGATACCAATAATTTTAGGATTATTGCTGGCTAATGATGTTAGAGCATGGGCAAAAACCTTCGAGTAAGAAGGGGGTTTGGGTTTGCTAGAAGGAATAGCTTTACCATTGGCTAAATTGAAGGGATTTTGAGCATGATAACCCACTTGATCTTTTTCAGCTATCTCATAACCCTTGCCCTTGATAGTAGCTACATGGACGAAAACTGGACCTTTAACTTTGCCAGCTTGTTTGAAGGTATCAATGAGCTCTTCAATGTTATGTCCATCTACAGGACCAAAATAGGTAAAACCTAATTCCTCAATCACTGCGCCTACTTTTGGAACAGCTAAACGTTTCATTCCCTCTTTTACTCTTTCCATCTCTGGTGTGAGAGAATCTCCAAAAAATGGTAAATGTTTGAGCTGCTCTTCAATATTTCCTGAAATAAATTGCACAGGTCCGCTTAGTCTGACTTTATTGAGGTAGCGGGAAATTGCTCCAACATTCGGTGATATAGACATATCATTGTCATTGAGAATTACCATTACGTTGGTATGAGGTAAATGTCCTGCATGGTTGATCGCCTCTAATGCCATACCACCAGTCAAAGCGCCATCCCCAATGATGGCAATACATTTAAAATCTTCTCCTTTGGCATCTCGAGCAAGGGCCATTCCCAAAGCAGCTGAGATACTGGTAGAAGCATGACCTGCCCCAAAGTGATCAAATCTGTTTTCACATCTTTTAAGATAGCCAGCAATTCCATCTTTTTGTCTGAGGGTATGGAAGTCCTTGAATCTTCCTGTAAGCAACTTGTGAGGATAGGCTTGGTGACCAACATCCCAAATTACTTTATCTCTATCTAAATCAAGAGTGAAATACAATGCGATAGTCAATTCTACTACGCCCAATCCTGGACCTAAATGCCCCCCAGTTGCCGCTACAGTCTGCAAATGTTTTTCGCGAATCTGACGTGCTATATCTTCTAATTCACGAACTGATAGGGTATGTAACTGGTTTGGATGCGTAATTTCGCTTAATTGCATATTACTTTTATGAGTTTAAATCGTTGAATGCTGAAGGTTAATTGTGAAAATCGACAATATTACAGGAGAGATTTCTAATATTATAAGCTATTGCAGTTTAGGCTTTAGATTGCTAGTCTTAACCAACGACTATAAAAATTTGCTATTTTCTGCCAAATAAAGGCTTTGGGAAAATTTTTCTCTGTTTCTTTGTAGTTCATAATTATTTTTTTGCCCAAGGGTGTTAATCTAAAACTATCGGTTAAACCTTGGCCGTCTACTTCTCTTCTTAGAACCCCAGTTTGAATCAACCAGTCAAGTTCACTATCGACCGATATCTCACTCATCTTTTTTTTGGTATATCCATGCTTGAGACCATTGCTCCCAGCAATTGAAAAAAGAGAAACACTCCCTTCCAACATGCTTGTAAATAATGCTAAGCAAAAAGGAGAACAGATTAAAGAGCGCTTAGCTCTTTCTAGGGTATTTTCTGCGTTAATGCTAATTTGCACAGATGTAAATCTTTAGAAAATGTTAAGAAATATTATACTACAGAAGATTGTTCAACCCAAACAATCTGAGTTTACTATTGTTTTTACTGTTTTTGAAATTAACTTAAGTGTTCTCTTAACCTTTGACATAATATTTTTATGTTAGGTTCGATATAAGCTGTATAGTCTATCATGTCAGTACCGGGTACATAAATTATCTTGGAATTGGGGAATTTAAGGCTAAAGTCAATTAAGCGTTTACTGTCTCTTTTTTGCCAGTACTCATTAAAGTTTTCAACAGGTTGAATTACGATTGTGTTTCCTTCATATTTCATAGGCAGGATGTAACTTGCCAGCAGTCCTGCATTAATGAGTCCCATTTTTTCAGTGATCTGTTGATAAAAATCACGCTTTGGATTTTCAAGGTTTTTTTTGCCAATACTCAATTGTTTGATACGATTGAAAACGTAGTCAGGTCCTCTCTGGACAACTACTTTTAACTGGCGTTTTAGCCAAGGTTGAGTAAAACGAGGATATGGTATACGACTAAATCTACCAAAAAATATCAGTAGTTCAGTCTTTTCTCCTTGTAGCATGAGTTGTTTAGTCATTTCTAAGGCAATGAGAGCCCCAATATGTTTACCTCCAAAATAATAAGGTCCCTTTGGTTGAATAGCTTTGATTTCTTTAAGATAACGCGAGGCCATTACTTCAACCGTTTGGTCAGGTTCTTGCTGACCATCTAATCCCACCGCTTGCAAACCATATACAGGAATATCTTTCCCCAGATTTTTTGCTAAGTTTCGGTAAATCGCAACTTCTCCATTGCAGGCATGGATCAAAAATAGAGGAGATCTTGAGCCTTGAATTTGTAATGGGACTAAACAAGAATATTCATTTTCTTGCTCTAAACGCTTGGTTAGTTCTCTGATTGTGGGTGAGCGAAATAAAGTAGATACTGGCAATATAATTCCAAAGTTTTTTTCGATTTTTTGAAATAAAGAAACTGCCAGTAAGGAATTACCTCCAATATTAAAGAAATTGTCATCAATTCCCACTTTTTCTAAGTTAAGAAGTTCCGCCCAAATTTTAGCTATTGTCTTTTCGTTCTCGCTGCTTGGTTCTGAATAGCTAGTAAAATCAATTTTTGGTATTGGTAAAGCTCTTCTATCTATTTTTCCATTGGGAGTTAAAGGAAGGCGCTCCAAATTTACAAAGAAAGAAGGTACCATAAATTCTGGTAGCTTTTCTTGGAGATAGTTTCGTAGTTCTTTTGGCTCTATTGTTTCTTCATTGTTTACTATATAAGCTACTAATTTTTTATCTCCAGGATTATCTTCTCTGGCTATGACTACTGCTTGTTGAATTTGAGGATGATTGTTTAAGGTTGTTTCTATTTCTCCTAATTCAATCCTAAATCCTCTGATTTTTACCTGGGTGTCTATCCTACCTAGATATTCAATGTTGCCATCTGGTAAATAACGAGCCAGATCTCCTGATATATAAAGGCGACCTTCGCCAAAGGGATTGTTTATGAATTTTTCTTGGGTTAATTCTGGTTTATTTAGATAACCCCTAGCTAATCCATCTCCCCCAATATGTAGCTCCCCTGTTACCCCAATAGGTACTGGTTGGAGGTAAGAGTCTAGGATGTATATTTGAGTGTTAGATATTGGCCGACCAATGGGCACTGAATTTAGTATTTGGTCTGAGTTTCTGACTGGATAACAGCAAGTGAAGGTTGTATTTTCTGTTGGACCATATCCATTGATCAATTGACAATTGGTTAATTCTGATAGGGCTTTTTGAACATGTACTGTTGATAAAGCATCCCCACCAGCTAACAGATGTTTGAGATCTTTTAAATCTTCTAATTTCTCATCTACCATTAAGTTAAACAAACCTACTGTCAACCATAGGGTTGTGACTTCATATTTTTTTAATACATTTGCTAGAGTTTGTAATGAAGGCTCTTGGTTAGGAAAGATCACTAACTTGGCTCCGTTGAGGAGACTTCCCCATATTTCCCAGGTAGAAGCATCGAAAGAAATAGGCGCTAGTTGTAGTAGAACTTCCTTGTTAGTCAAATCAATATAATTGGTCTGCTTTACTAGTCTGACCACTCCCTTATGAAGTACAAGTACACCTTTGGGCTGACCTGTAGACCCTGAAGTATAAATTACATAAGCTAAATTTTTAGAACTTACACTAGTTTCTGGATTATTCCGGGAAAATTGTTCAATTGTTTCCCAATCTCTATCCAAACAAACTAGTTGAGTTGTATTTTGAGGTAAAGATTCTAACAACCATTCCTGTGTTAGCAAAATCTCTACTGCCGAATCCTCCAAAATATAGGCTAAACGTTCATTAGGATAATTAGGATCTAAAGGGACATAAGCTCCTCCTGCTTTGAGTATCCCCAATAATCCCACTATCATCTCTAATGATCTCTCTAAACATATGCCCACTAGAGTTTCTGGTTTTACTCCTAGTGATATTAAATAATGCGCCAGTTGATTAGCTCTATTATTGAGTTGTTGATAAGTTAAAGATTGATTTTCAAATATTACGGCTATGGCTTCTGGAGTTTTTATTACTTGCTGCTCAAATAATTGATGAATACATTTATCATTAGGATAATCAGTCTTGGTTTGATTCCAATCTCTTAATATTAATTGCTTTTCTTCTGATGTTAATAATTCTAATTTGTCGATTTCTTTAGTTGGCTCTTTAAGAATTTTTTCTATTAAAGTTTGAAAATGAGTAATCATTTGGTCAATCTTTTCTGATTTGAAGAGATTTTCATTATATTCAAGATTTGCATGTATGGCATTTTCTTGTAGTGAAAATGACAGTCTCAAATCAAAATCTGGTATTTTTTGATCTGCAAAATTTTCAAGTAATTGATCTTCTATTGCAAACAATATAGGATATTTATTATTTTGTGAATCTATATCCGAAAGTAAAATTGATTTTTTGACTTGCTCTAATAACTTTAGTGAATTATCAGTTCCAGTTATGCTGATGTTAATAGGTAGAATTCCATATTGTTTCTGATAACCAATAGTAATTTCAGGTTCACTTCTGTAGCGATACAAAAGTATTATCCAGGTAGTCAGAAATATTGTAGAGAAACTATCATCATGCTTTTGATTTAATGCAACAAATTCGGTAAGTGGTTCTTTAATGGTACTAAAGTTTTCTTTTTCAATCACAAAATATCGTTTATGCATACTAATAAATTTTTTCGTTTATTGGAACCTCTAAGATAATTTTGTACTTTAGCACAAATTCGTGTTTTTATCCATAAATAGATATTTTACTTTTTTCTCTAGTATATCAAAAATTTACTGATATGTATTAAGAATTTTAACTTGTTGAACATTTTTATGGAAGCACATGATGAACAAATAAAATGTTACGATTGCTTATTAATCGACATTCTGCAATTTGTTAGATAATAACTATATGTAATTTAGGCTAGAAGGTACAATGCGCTCGCTTATTAAACAATTAAATCAAAAATTTATCATAGCAATCGAAAAGTACTATAGTCTTGGGCTAGATTTGCCTGAGAACCTGGTTTTTCCTGCATCTAATCCCCAATTTGGTGACTATCAATGTAATATTGCGCTTTCTCTTGTTAAAAAAGTGGGAGATAAGCCGAGAAATATTGCTCAAAAAATTATCGATAATTTGGAAATAGATGATTATTGTCTACCTCCTGAAATAGCTGGTGCTGGATTTATTAATTTAACTTTAAAAAAAGAATATTTAGAAAATTCCTTGGAGCAATTGTTAAAAACTCCTCTTGCTCAAGCAATTGATAAAGTTGATATTCCTCAAAAAATAATTGTAGATTTTTCTAGTCCCAATATAGCTAAAGAAATGCATGTTGGACATTTGAGATCTACGATTATAGGAGATTGTTTAGCTAGAATATTGGAATTTAGAGGTCATGATGTTCTGCGGCTCAATCATGTTGGAGATTGGGGTACTCAATTTGGGATGCTCATAGCCTATTTAACAGAGGCTTATCCCGATGCTTTGACCAAGCCTGACGCGTTAGATCTAGGAGATTTAGTTAATTTTTATAAAAAAGCAAAAGAGAGATTTGATCATGATGAACCTTTTAAAGAAATTGCCAGATTAGAAGTAGTTAAATTGCAATCTGGCAATAGTAATAGTCTTAAAGCTTGGAATTTACTTTGTCAGCAATCTCGCCAAGAATTTCAAAAAATCTATAATATTTTAGATATCAGTTTAATTGAAAGAGGTGAATCTTTTTATAATCCTTATCTAGGGCATATTATTGAACTTTTACGCTTCCAAAAATTATTAGAAGAAAATCAAGGCGCTCAATGTGTATTTCTAGAAGGCTTTAATAATAAAGATGGTCAACCACTTCCTTTGATTGTTCAAAAATCTGATGGTGGTTATAACTATGCCACAACGGATCTGGCAGCCTTGGAATATAGAGTACTCAAAGATGGCGTAGATAAAATTATCTATGTTACTGATGCTGGTCAGTGTGATCATTTTGCACAAGTTTTTCAAGTTGCCAAAAGAGCAAAAATCCTATCGCAAAAAGTAGAAGCGATACATGTTCCCTTTGGTTTAGTCCAGGGTGAAGATGGTAAAAAATTAAAAACCCGCTCAGGAGAAACTGTCAAATTAAAAGATTTACTCACCGAGGCAGTCAAAAGAGCTCGAGATGATCTGCAAACTAGATTGCTTGAAGAAAATAGAACTGAGACTCAAGATTTTATCGATGAAGTCGCCCAAAAAGTTGGAATTGGTGCGGTCAAATATGCTGATTTGAGCCAAAATCGTATCAGTAATTATATATTTAGCTTTGATAAAATGCTTGCCCTGCAAGGAAATACTGCTCCTTATATGCTCTATGCTTATGCTAGGATTCAGGGTATTAATAGAGAAAACCAAGTGAATCAACAGTTTATTACTACCTCTTCTCCAAAAATTATCCTTGAAGATGAAACTGAGGTTATTCTAGCTAAAGCTCTCTTAGAATTACCAGAGGTTTTAGAGCAAGTAGAAAGAGAACTGCAACCTAATCGACTCTGCGAGTATCTCTATGAGCTCAGTAGAAAATTTAATAAATTCTACGAAAATTGTCCAGTACTAAAATCAAACGAGCCACTTCGATCTTCTCGTTTAGGTTTATGTTATCTAACTGCCAATACCTTACAACTTGGACTTTCACTCTTAGGAATCAAGACACTAGAAAGAATGTAAGATAGTCATGAGCTAATACTTTGTTAACTTTATATTATGTCCATTCGTACAGTTAAAACTACTCCTTTTGCTGATCAAAAACCGGGCACTTCTGGCTTGCGCAAGGCAGTTACAGTGTTTGAGCAACCTAATTATCTAGAAAATTTTGTGCAATCTGTATTTGATAGTCTCGAAGGCTATCAGGGTCAGACCATAGTCCTTGGTGGAGATGGACGTTTCTATAATCGTACTGCAATTAATACAATTCTTAAGATGGCCTCTGCCAATGGCGTAGGTAAAGTATTAGTTGGTTGTAATGGTATCTTATCTACTCCTGCTACTTCTTGTGTGATCAGGGAAAATGGAGCCTTTGGCGGTTTTATTCTTTCAGCTAGTCACAATCCAGGTGGTCCTGATGGTGATTTTGGAATCAAATACAATATTGGTAATGGTGGTCCAGCACCTGAGAAAGTTACTGAAGCTATCTATGCTAAATCTAAGCAGATTCATGAATATAAAATTCTAGAAGCATCTGATATCAATATAGATCGCCCTGGCTTTTTTAAATTGGGCTTGATGGAAGTTGAGGTAATCGATTCAGTAGCTTCCTATCTCAAGTTGATGGAGAATATTTTTGATTTTGATCAAATTGTTGATTTAATTAAATCTAATTCTTTTCGTCTTTGTATAGATTCAATGCATGCGGTAACCGGTCCCTACGCGCAGAAAATTTTTGAAGAAAGACTCGGCGCGCCAGTTGGTACAGTGATCAATGGTGTTCCCTTAGAAGATTTTGGCGGAGGACATCCAGATCCCAATCTAGTCTATGCCCATGATCTAGTGGAAATTCTCTTTGCCCAAAATGCTCCTGATTTTGGGGCAGCTTCCGATGGTGATGGGGATCGCAATATGATTTTGGGACGCAACTTTTTTGTCACCCCTAGCGATAGCCTTGCTCTGCTGACAGCGAATGCTCATTTGGTGCCCGGTTATAAAGCTGGATTATCCGGCGTGGCAAGGTCTATGCCTACTAGTATGGCAGTAGATCGCGTAGCCAAGCGGCTCAATTTGCCTTGTTATGAAACTCCTACTGGTTGGAAGTTTTTTGGCAATCTCCTAGATGATTCTAGGGCTACTCTTTGCGGAGAAGAAAGTTTTGGTACTGGTTCTAATCATATTCGCGAAAAAGACGGTCTTTGGGCTGTATTGTTTTGGTTGAATATTTTGGCAGTGCGCCGCGAATCAGTTGAGGCTATAGTGCGTCAACATTGGTCTGAATATGGCAGAAACTATTACTCTAGGCATGACTATGAGGAAGTTAGCTCAGATAGAGCCAATGAGCTAGTAAATAATCTGCGTTTACAACTTCCTAGCTTACCCGGTCAAAAATATGGCTCTTATCAGGTTGAGTATGCTGATGATTTCAGTTACACCGACCCGGTTGATCACAGTGTGACCACTAATCAGGGTATAAGAATTGGCTTTACTGATGGCTCTCGAATTGTCTTGCGTCTTTCAGGTACAGGCACTAAAGGAGCTACCTTGAGGGTATATATAGAATCTTACGAAGCTGATCCCTCTAAGCATAACCTCGATACCCAAAAAGCCTTAGCAGATCTAATTGATATTGCTCAAGATCTTGCCAAGATAACCTATTACACAGAAAGACAAGCACCTACAGTAATAACTTAACTAGCAGATTATGCTTCAGCTAACAAACTGGGGCATAACTTCTGCTGCTGTAAAAACTCCATAAATTTGTCTTTGCCGAAGGGCTATGCCACTTTTTAAATAGCCAAAAGCTGGTCCACAGACATTAGCTGCCATGCTGGTTTCATCCCCTAGGATAAAGGTATGAGTTGAAATTTTGCCTTCAAAGGTTCTGCCAGTTACCTTGACATTGGTGCTCAGGGGCTTTTTGGCGTTGCGGGTATCTACCACCCCACCTACTTTGACTTGATCTCGTGAGCAAATTCCCAATCTCTCTAGCATCAGATCATCTGCATGTTCCATATTTTCTAGTTTGAGAATGCCATTTGTTGATTCAAGTAGTGCCTCTACTTCTTGATCGCTCATGGTTCTGGCTTGTTCTATGTTGTAGCCCGCCAAATGCCCAATATCCTCGCGTATGGTGGCTCTATAGGATTCCCAATTGGCAATTCCTACACCGAAAGTAATTTCAACTTGATGTACTTCACTATAACTTTGAGCGGCAATAGTTGCTACAGCGGTCAATAGCCCTGGAGTAGCACCACAACCTGAAAGATAGGTGATTCCGGCTTTTTGTAAGTTTTCTTGCTTGAGCAACATCAATTCTAAAGCGCTAGTTCTCTTGAGGGCATCTACCAAAACTCCGCGCCAGCCTAATGCTTGAAAAAGATCTACCACATCTGAGATAAATGTGTTGGGTAAATTAGGCAGAGCCATGAAATAGCCATCTACATCTGCTATTTGAATCAACTCTTTAATCGAATCAGTACTAAGTTTACCCAAATGTCCAATCGTACCTTTTTCACGATGCGCTTTAATTGCCAGTTCAGCGTCGATTCCCTCTTTTTGGTATAGATAGCCATGCAAATCAGCTGTGGCTACGAACTTCATCTGTTTTTTGCCAGATAAAACCCTAGCTGCTGCCTGTCCCAGACCACCAAAACCTAGCACACCGACTTTAATTGGTTCTTTACTGTCTAATTTGCTCATTTTCTAACTAGATTGCGCAATAAACTAATTATAAGTCTCTGCCGGGTTATTTTTTAAGCAGCTTTTTCCAGCAGTTGCAGAAATTCTCTCTCAAAAACTACTTGGGAGCGATTGGTCTTGCCCCCAATATAAATTGAGTTACCTTCTTGCAAAATCCAGATTTGTGAATAGGAAAGATAGCTCATCACAACACCCAACATCAGCATTGCAAAGCCCAAATAAACCAGAGGAACTCCAGGATCTCCTTTAATTTGCAATCCAGTACTACCTACTAATTCTACTAATCTGACATTGACTCCATTGATTGGAAGTATCATCCCCTCACGCATAGCACTGACTAGTTGCCCCTTGCCATCATAGACGACAACTGTTCCTTGCAAATCTTTGGCAATTAAGGAAATTCCTTCACTCAAATCAGTCTTGGTTGGTACCCAGGTTCCCCAAATTTGTCCTTCGGTGTTTTTAGTTTTAAGGAGGGCCATTGGTAGTTGAAAAATTGGACTGTTATTGAGCTGAACTTTGACTCCGGCAATGGACCAGTTAGTTTGATAGAAGGTTACACCTTTGTACCTTAAAGGTTCATTGACCTTGATGGTTTTGCGATCTAGCTCCTTGCCATCAGGATCGACTACAGATAAATCAGAGTAAAACTGCTCAATATTGCCATTGGCTCCGTAATCAATCCAAAAGCGATTAACTTTGATTGCTATATCTTTGGGTAGATATGAGCTAGAAAAGACGCCATATTTAAAAATATTTTTAATCTCAAAAGTTTGTCCACTGGGGATCATCTCTTGGGCCACAAAACCAGTTAGAATTCCCATAATAGCTCCAGCTATTATAACCAGCATGGCAATATGCACAATAATAGGTCCTACTTTACCCAAAATCCCTTTATGGGCATAGAAAGAGTTATTTTCCTGGAATGTTTTATAGCCACTTTTTTTTAAAATTTGCTCAATTGATTCAATATTGCCATTGTCAATTTGACTACTGAAAGCTAGCTTTTGAAATTGACGTACTTGCCGGTAGAATTTCCAGTTTTTAGTGGCTTTTAGAGCAGGTAATTGTCTTGTAAAGGTGCAGGTTGTCAAGCTTAGAGCAAAAAGCACTAGGATAGAGATAAACCAAAAGGTACTATATACATGGTTCAATCCTAAAAAGAGAATCACTTTCCAGCTTAAAAAACCAAAAAGAGCTGGATTTTCTGGATAATTTTGCTGATAAAAGCTCTGGCTCTCACCTTGCTCGATCACAGTACCACTGATACTGAATAGGGCAATAGTCAGCAAGAGGGCAATTGCTAGTCTGAGATCGGCAACTAACTTGATTATTGAGAAAAAACTATTTTTTAAAAAAGGAGTAGGGAAATTTTTAACAGCAGCCATTGAGAACCAGTCAAATTAGAGCTATACCCCTATATTGTATATCTGGGCAAGTTAATATTTGCCTTGCTTGTATGTGAATTAGCTCGTCAAAATGTTCAAATACGCACTGTTTTAGGCTTCCAGACTAAAGTAGAATGACATATTGAATATTTTTACAAGGTACTTATGGGTCGCGCTAATAAAGTAGTTTTGGCATATTCAGGTGGAGTGGACACCTCTGTCTGTATTCCTTATCTTAAACACCAATGGGGTGTAGAAGAAATTATCACCCTAGCTGCAGATTTAGGACAAGGTGATGAACTTGGTCCTATTCAAGAAAAAGCCCTTCGCTGCGGTGCAATAGAGTCCCTAGTAGAAAACGCGCAGGAAGATTTTGTTAGAAATTATGCTTTTCCTGCCATTAGAGCTAATGCTCTTTACGAAAATCGTTATCCTCTTTCTACAGCTTTGGCTCGTCCTTTGATTGCTAAATTGTTAGTAAGTGCCGCTGAAAAATATGGAGCTGATGCTGTTGCCCATGGTTGTACAGGCAAAGGTAATGATCAAGTTAGATTTGATTTAGGCATCACCGCGCTCAATCCCAATTTAAAAATTTTGGCTCCCGCTAGAGAATGGGGAATGAGCCGTGAAGAGACAATAGCTTATGGTGAGAAATTTGGCGTTGAATCTCCTGTAAAGAAATCTTCTCCCTTTAGTATTGATCGCAATTTGCTAGGTAGAAGTATTGAGGCTGGACCTTTAGAAGATCCTTATACTGAACCACCAGAAGAAATTTATTTGATGACCAAAGCCATCAAAGACACTCCAGATGAACCTGAATATGTCGAAATAGGTTTTAAAGGTGGCTATCCTGTCAGCTTAAATGGTCAAGCCCTTGATCCAGTTCAACTGATAACCCAGCTTAATGAAAAAGTAGGCAATCACGGTATCGGTAGACTGGATATGATCGAAAATCGGGTAGTCGGGATCAAGTCTCGCGAGATTTATGAAGCGCCTGCTTTACTCGTACTTATTGATGCTCACCGAGACATAGAAAGTCTTACCCTGACTGGAGATGTAACCCAGTATAAAAGGGGAATTGAAGATACATATGGTCAATTGATTTATCGTGGACTTTGGTATAGTCCGCTCAAAGAGGCTTTAGATGCTTTTATTGAAGAGACCCAAAAGCGCGTTACTGGCACAGTGCGTATTAAACTATTTAAGGGCAATGCTCAAGTAGTTGGTCGCTTTTCCGAAAATTCAATCTATGCTCCAGATTTGGCAACCTATGGTTCAGATGATCAATTTGATCACAAAGCAGCAGAAGGCTTCATCTATATTTGGGGATTGCCTACCCGCGTTTGGTCACAAAAAACCAGAGGTTAAGCATTTTGGGAATAGCCAGATTGACTATTCCCTCTAAATAATTCCCTATATTTCTCTATGTCCATACAACTACGTGTCTATGTTCCAGAACATCCACTTATTAAGCATTGGTTAGCAGTAGCTAGGGATAAATACAGTCCGACTCCTCTATTTAAAACGGCAATGGTGGAGTTGGGCCGTTGGTTAACCTATGAGGCCACACGCCATTGGTTGCCCAAGGTAGATACTGAACTCGAGACTCCTTTGTCCATAGCTCAAGCTACTGTAATAGATCCTAGAATCAAACCTGTTATTGTTCCTATATTGCGCGCTGGGTTATCTTTCTTGGAAGGAGTTCAATCTGTTGTGCCTTTTAGTAATGCTTCTGTCTATCATTTCGGTTTGGTCAGAGATGAAAATACATTAGAAAATACTTGCTATCTCAATAAATTACCAGCGCAGTTTACCCCAGAGAGCCATATTTTAGTTCTTGAGCCTATGTTAGCTACCGGTGGCTCTCTGGCTCGTTGCCTTCAAGAAATCTCCAATAGAGCTGGACAAATAGAAAATATCAGAGTAATTTCGGCTATTGCTTCCCATCAAGCCTTACAAAAATTAGCGAAAGAATACCCCGATTTGCAGATACATCTGGCTATGATTGATCCAGAGCTAGATGAAAATGGTTTTATCGTTCCTGGTCTAGGAGATGCAGGCGATCGCGCATTTGGCACTTAAATTAATAAAAGGATATTATAGATAATGAGTGGAGAAGGGAAGTTTGCAGGTGGATTTTTAGTAGGCGCTATTTTTGGTTCAATCCTAGGCGGTGTATTGGCTATAGCTTGGGAGAAAAATTTACCAGAGGGTGAAAATATAAGCTTACTAAAGTTTAAGCGAGAAAAACAAGGGAGTAATCCCCGACGCAACCTAGAAGACCAGATTGCTCAGATTCGCTCTTCTATGGACGATATGAATGAACAACTCGGAGCAGTCATAGAACAATCCGCTCAAGCGGCTAAATCTCAGGCAGAGCAATAGCTCTTCTGTCCAATTATTATAGTTAAATGATTACCTCTAATCTTCCTCCTTTGGATCCCAAAGAGATTTTCCCCTTTAAATTAGACAAGTTTCAAGAAAAAGCAATGGCTTGTTTAGATGAGGGAAAATCGGTGGTAGTCTGCGCCCCTACTGGTTCTGGTAAAACTGTAATTGGTGAGTATGCCATTTATCGAGCGATTAGTTGTGGTAAAAGGTTATTTTATACTACACCTCTTAAAGCCCTTTCCAATCAAAAATTTCGAGATTTTCAAACCCATTTTGAAAATTCTCATAAGGTAGGATTGATCACTGGCGATATTTTGATTAATCCTGATGCTCCTATCGTTGTGATGACCACAGAGATTTTTCGCAATATGCTCTACGAAACTCCTATAGGTCAGGTAGGAACCTCCTTAGAAGATGTGGGTATAGTGGTTCTCGATGAGTGTCATTACATCAGTGATCGTAGCAGGGGTACTGTCTGGGAAGAATCGATCATCTACTGCCCTAAAACTATTCAGATCTTGGCTCTATCAGCAAGTGTTGGCAATCCAGAAGAATTAACAGACTGGATCAATAGAGTAAGGCTACAGGGCAAATCTAATCAAGCTGAAAATAGTTGTGAATTAGTAAATTCAGATTTTCGACCAGTACCTTTGCAGTTTTTATTCAGTACAAAAGAAGGTTTATATCCCCTTTTAGATAATAAAAATAACAAGCTCAATCCTAAATTAAAAGCAAAAATACCCAAAGGAAGAAGATTAAGAAGGGATGACTGTCCCAGTGTCAGCACAATAATTGAGCAGCTCAGAGCTAGAAATTTATTGCCTGCTATCTATGTGATCTTTAGTCGCAGGGGATGCGAACAGGCTCTTAAAGAAATTAATACTCTCGATTTAGTCAATGAAAATGAAGCTAAAGAATTGATCTATCATTTGCTCAATTTCTTTTTGGAGGAGAATATTAAACTGCAAGATAAGATTCTCACATTTTTACAAGAGAATTCTTCTCCTTTGTACCCTAAATTAATGGATTTCTTAGCCAATCCTTTTGAAGCTCGTGAACAACTGCTGGATTTTTTGCAAGAAAATCTCTCAATCAAACAGGGGCTTTTTCATCTGATTGTCAAAAATACCGAATTTGTCAGACTAGAGCAATTAGAATCTCTCTCTAGAGGGATCGCCATGCATCATGCTGGTGTTTTGCCAGTTTGGAAAGAATTGGTAGAAAAGCTTTTTGAAATTGGATTGGTTAAGGTAGTATTTGCCACAGCTACTCTTTCAGCTGGGATAAATATGCCAGCAAGAACTACAGTCATCTCAGCGCTTTCTAAAAGAACTGATGATGGACATAGTATGCTCACAGCTTCTGAATTTGTCCAAATTGCCGGTAGAGCTGGCAGAAGGGGAAAAGATGAGGTTGGCTATGTTGTTACTATTCAATCTCCCTATGAAGGAGTTAGAGAAGCCTCTTACCTGGCAACGGCTAAAGTAGAACCTCTCAAGAGCTGTTTTACTCCCTCTTATGGTATGGTTCTCAATCTGCTACAAAAACATACCATTGAAGAGGCAAAAGATCTTCTAGAAAGTAGTTTTGCTGAATATCTATCGGGCTTGCGCCTAGAGCCGCAAAGACAGTCGATTAATGAGTTAAATACCGCTTTAGCTAAGCTCAATGTAGAATTAGCCGGTACTGCTGTTGAGGAATTTATCAGCTATGAAAAATTAAAAGAAAGAATTAGGATTGAAGAGCATATATTCAAACTACTCAAGCAGCAAGCTCAAGAACTTCTAGCTCAAGAAACTATTTCTCAAGTTGGTAAACTTGCCTTGGGCAGCATCATTTATCTCAAGGGTAAACATATCCCTTTAAAAGAGCCGGTTGCTGCAGTATTAATTGCCAGACGACATGGTTCAGGCTTAGGAGATGATCTGATTTGTTTGGGAAGTGATAACCGCTGGTATATTGCCCCGGCATCAGATGTTTTAGAGATTATTCCCTCTAATATTCCACTTTCTTTGATTGAGCAAATTTTTCTGCCAGATCTTGAAAGTCTTAATCTTGGCCCAGGGCCGCGTAGTGATGAAAGCACCATTTTTGTGATAGAAAAGTTGGCTCAATTAAACTTAAATAGAGCCCCTATGCCACCGGAAGTAATCCAACAGAGAGAAAGTCTTCTATCAGTTCAAGCTCAATTGGAAAAACATCCCCTTTCTACGCGTAAAAATCCAGGACGTCTTTTAAAAATTCATCATCAAAGGTTACTTTTGCGCGAGCAACTTCACCAAGAGCAGATCAACTTCAAAAAACACCAGTCTCGCAAATCTTACTATTGGGAAGAGTTTCTAAATTTGATTGAAATTTTGAGACAATTTAAGGCCTTAGATGGTTATTTACCTACTAGTTTGGGCGAAGCTGCTGCTGCTATCAGGGGAGAAAATGAACTTTGGGTAGGTTTGGCTTTGGCTTCAGGAGCCTTTGACAATCTAGAAGCTCCTCATTTGGCTGCAGCGCTTAGTGCTCTAATTACCGAACCTCTGCGACCTGAAACTTGGACTAATTACCAATGCTCTCTAGAGGTATTAGATTGTTTTAAAACTCCTTTACCAAATCATCCTGATTTGACTTTAAGAGAGATTCGCCGTAAGTTGTATCAAGCCCAGAGTCATCACGATATTACTATACCGGTGTGGTTAGAGACTCAATTACTTGGTCTAGTTGAGCAATGGGCAATGGGTCTTGAGTGGCAGCAATTGCTAGAAAATACCAGTCTCGATGAAGGAGATCTAGTCAGGTTATTTAGAAGAACTATTGATGTGCTCTGGCAAATTCCCCAGATTCCCCATATTCCTTCTTCTTTGATTGTTAAAGCAAGAGAGGCTATCGCCTTGCTCAAAAGATTTCCAATTTAATTTATTTAATAGAAGGCTAGGACGGAACTAAACTGATAATAGTATTTAGGAAAATTGAAAAAACAGTTGAGAAGAAAATAAATGAAAAAAAACTTTGTACTATAATGATTCCTCTCATTGCTGTTTTATTTGCATTTACATCACTGACAGAATACCCTAAAGAAACGGTGAATGCTAGATAGAAAAAGTCTAAATAGCATGGAAGATTGGTTCCTGGAAAAATTAAACCTCCATGTATACCATCTTCATAAGGGATCCCATTTTTATCTTTGACATCATAGAAAAGCCGACAATAATAAATCGCAAATTTAGTGGTTATTATTAACCATGACAATATTATGGCAAGAATACTAAGTGAGAATGGAAATATATAATCAACTATATCCTTGCGATGGTGTATTAAGGAATTAAGTAGTACGCCGACACCCAAGAGGCTAAGCAATGTCATTATAGCTACCATTAAAATTAATAGCTTTAGTTTTGATTTAAGGTTTAAATTTTTTCTCTTAGTAAACTCTCCATCGACAGTCAATATCAATGTAAATGCCAATATCAGGTAAAAAATATAGCAATAGCCATGATCGTTAGGACATTAAAACGACTAGAGTCAGCAAGGGGCTTAAGCTCCTTGTCCTAACATGAATGGCAACGGCTATAGTTAAAATTTTTCTATTTTTATTTAGTTTTAGGCAATAATGTAGTTAAAGGAGTCCATAATGCTTTATAAAGATCTGCTACCAAAGGCTCCCATTCTTTTGCTTGTTCTTCATAATTTTTTATTGAATTATCTACATGTATTCTTTCTTGTTTTAAATCCATTAATTCAACTAATGAAAAATAATTTTCTTGATATATTAATTCAATATTTTGTTCAGTATAGTTATCTAGAATTTTTATAAATTTCATAAGTTCAGAGTCATATATATAAAAAGTCCTTAATTTATCTAATGTAATTTTTTTTCCTAATTTACTTAATTTATCATTCTTCAAACTATCTGTTTTATCCTGTAAATTAGTACAAAAATCTTTATAAATCTTTTTTTTGTAATGTACAAAAGATACAAGACTTAAAACTTTCCAAAATTTATTAATAGCATTTTCTCTATGACTTCTATTGAAAAAAGTAGAAATCATAATATTCTTTGAACATATAATAGAATTTACAATTTGATTTTTTTGTATATCAACATCTAAATTTTGATAAGTTGTTAAATTAAATGCAGTAGCAATTTTTTCTTTAACACTATCATCAAATATTTTTATTGAAGAAAACCAATATTTATTATCAGTTACAAAGTTCATACCTTTTCTTGGTAAAAATAATGATTGTCTTAGTTTGTCTTGACAAAAATCTAGAATGTCGCAAAGTTTCATTTTAGAATTAGTAAGTTTTGTATTCCAAAGCCATTGATTTGTAAGAATCCATGGCTTAGTCTCCTCAATAATATCTAGTAAATTTAATGAATTTGTAGATTGAGACCAATCTAAATTTATTGCAAAATATATAAATATGTAACCACTAGGATATATATTTATAAAAATTTCACCAGTACCATTAATATTATCGGTATTATCTAAATTTATATTTATTGAATTACATAAACTCCAGCAAAGATAATACATTCTTTGATCTTCTATATCAGGATTAATACCAAATGCAGAAAACTTTGATGTTTGTTCTTGTTCACATGACTCAGGGTAAAGCAAATCTAGATAATCATAAGGAACTTTCCCATATGTTATTCCTGCATTAGTTTTAGGATTAAACCAAACTGATCCAAGAGAAGGAATAAATGGTTTATTAGGATAAGGATTCTTACCAATCCATATAGATGACTGTTCATTCTTTGAAAAACATTTAGAATCACAGAAAAAAGATGTCCAATTACTATTAATAATATTGTTATCTTTTTTTAGAAGAGGTTTGTTATCTAAGCTTAATATCTGACCATGAACAATATAAGCTTGTTGAATTTCTTCTTTCAAGCCCATAAACTTAATATATTTTGAATATTTTTCAAATTTATAAATCTTTATTTAAAATAGTAGTATAAGCAGGGGCTCTGGGGCAGGGCGAACCTACACCCACTTTTTCAACTCACTTAGAGAGGTTGTTCGCCTCCCTTCCCGGGGGGCAGTGAATATATATAACTCGCGAAGCTACAAAGATCGATCTTATAAAGGCCATGACGCTTCGACGTCCCCAGAGTTAACATTCTAATTTTAATATATTGAGACACATAAATTATTTATATTTATAAGTATAACTTAGACGACTCACACAGCATCCATTGCTACTCGAAGGCGTAGTCTTGTTATACTACCAATTACCCATGACAATAATAGGGATATTTTCCAACCTAATGGACCTAGAAATATTAAAAATACACAAATAGAAGTAATTACAAAAATTAAGAATCGATTTTCTTCGCTAAGGTTTAAAGCATATCTTCGGAATTTATTTATCTTCATAAAATTTACATACAAATTAATTATTACTTTATTCTAAATAACCTGAGTTCGGGATAAGAAAAAGGAGGAAAATATTATCCAATATGAAGAGAAGGTTTTTTGGGTTGATGACAGTAGGCAATGAGACCACAAAGAACATTGACACAAAAATTGAAGGGACTACGATGGCGAGAATGTTCGATTTGAGAAATATTCTTCAATTGGTCAATAATCGTTTCAATAATGGAGCGCCCTCTAGAAAAAAGCTTATCTTGAAGTAGCATTAACTTGTTTTTCATATTACGCTTGGGTTTAGCGAAAAACTGAAGACCAAAAGATTCTAGAAGTTGCTCAGAGAGCTTTTGAGAAACATAACCTCTGTCTGCAAAAATCTTGCCAAAAAGACCCTGAACGAGGTTAGGCACAGGAGCACGGTCATCAATATTACCTGGAGTAATTTGAACATTAAGAAGTTCGCCTAATTCATTGACAACCAGATGCAATTTAAAACCGAAAAACCAATCTACAGAAGTCTTACCACGTGCTGCTTGTTGAGAAAAAACTTTATGTTGGGAAATACGACGATTGTGACAGACTTTGAGACTAGTAGAATCAATGAAACTGATGCCAGTACATGTACCAAAACAATGCTTAAGATATACGCATAAGGGTATTAATGTTGAAGGAAGCCATTCAATAAAGCGTTGATAACTTGGTAGCTGCGGGAAGGCATCTCGCCAGTAAACCGACACATGATCTATATAGTAGTGCTTAAAATTTCGATAATGATTTTGGTGGAAAGCTACGAGAATAGTCATTATTTCACTCAAATTCATACTTAGAGACCGTTTGCGGCTTTTAAATCCATTAGTAATTAAGCGTGAGTGCCAATAAGGCTCAAAATATTTGCAAAAATCATCAATATGACAAAACAAAGATTCTAGACTAGACATAGGAGAGTTGTGCTGAATAAACGGTTTTATATCTTTCAGCTTAGAGCTTCTCTCCTTTTCTTTCTAATTTTCTTATCCCGAACTGACGTTAAATAGATATTTTCCTCAACTTAATGATAAATTTAATTGAACGATGGGGGTGAATTAGTAGTTTAATTTGGGTTTGAAGGTTTATGGAAAATGGTTTTAGATTATGCAAGAGCATGCTAATCAACATCTGTTCGGGATAAGAACCAAAAGAAAGCAGTGCATTGACCAAAACATTGAGGTTATTTAATTATTTATTTTCTACAATATTATTCATCTCTTGCCATAATTGATCTTGTTCTTTTTTAAGTTCAGCTAGTCTTTTGACAATTTCAGCCAAGCGGTCTTCTTGCACTGTTGAACTTTTGTAGGGAATTTTGAAGATTTTGCGTATTGCACTTAGTGTTAGTTCGCTTAATTTAACGGGGAAGTGCAACAGGGCTACCCAGAACTTCTCACTTAGATTGGCAATGACCTTGAGCAGCCCTGCCAATAGTAGCCAAAGTAGCGGGAGCATGAGTATTGATACCAAAGGATGACTAATTAACCAGTTCTGCAGTATTGCTTCCATTGATTTTAAATATCAAAATAATATCTCACCGCTCCTGTTACTGGATCATTGTCAACATAAGCTAAATCCAATCTCAGGGCCTCTATTAACAAGTTTCGAGTTTCTTCTGGTGCTAGATTAGTGCTAATAATAGCTTGACTCAAAGAGAGCACATTGTCGTTTTGTTTGGCAGCTTTGAGTAATTGACGCATAGGATGATCATCTTGCAGGTAAAGATCTTCTTTGACAATATCTCTTAGTTCTCTATTTCTCTCTTTGACCATGCCGGGAATCAAAAAAGGATCGACAAGATATTGACCTATAAAAAAACCACCAAAGCTAAAAAACCAAATCACTGCGCTAACTGGCTTGTTTAAATAAAAGCGGTGCATTCCGCAAATTCCAAAGAAGCCCAAACCCCAGAGCAGGTAGGCAACGATCAGATTTGAAGGACTCTTTGATACAGTCATTTATCCTGAATTATCATCCTAAAATTTTATGATTAACCGTAGTTGAGACCATAGCACTGACCAATTGCTCAGGAGATACGCTAAAAGGTAATCGGTGAAGATCGGATCCTTGTTGACAAATTAGCTCGGCAATTTTTCTCAATTCGCTCAAGCTGATATCTTTGAGGGAGAGTTCTTCTAAGCTTTTGGGTAATCCTATTGTTTCATAAAATTTTAGCAATTGGAGGCGAGATGATTGTGCAAGTTGATTATCTTGAATGATTTCTTCTAGTCGTAGCTGCACTAGTATGCCATAGGCAACTTTTTCGCCATGGAGAATTCCATGAGTTTGCTCAAGGTGTGTTAAGCCATTGTGTACGGCATGAGCTGCTACAGTACGACATCTAGCTCCTCCTATACCACCTATGACCCCTGCTACCAAAATTGTGGCATCTACAACTTCCTGCCATACACTACTGCCTGGATTATCAAGAGCATCTACTGATTTTTGTAGGAGAATATCCCTAAGTACCCTAGCACTTTGTACTGCTGTAATGGTCAGACTATCTGTTGAATTGCCACTACTGATTGAAGATTCGTACCATTTGGCAATAGCATCTCCAATTCCAGCTACTAAAGTTCTTCTTGGCGCTGTTTCAATTAATTGATAATCTAGTATTAATAAATCTGGACATTTTCTCAGAGTGACATCGTAGAGAAAAGCTCCCTTGTCTGAGTAAATATTCGATAGAGCGCTCCAGCCGGCGCAAGTAGCAGCGCAAGTCGGTATAGTCACTACTGGCAAGTTACAATAGTGAGCTAAAACTTTAGCAGTATCTAGAGCTTTGCCACCGCCTACTCCGACAATGAGATCATGGTTTGCTCTTTTAACTATATTTTCTAATCTTGCTAGCGATGCCTGCGAGCAGTCTGGACTATAAAGAGCCTCCGCAAGATTGCCAAGATATGATTTAACTAAAGAAAGACTATTGATGCCACCAACTATTAAGGGATTGTTTCCCAATTGAGTGATTTGCTCTAGAGAGAGAATACCTTTGCCCCTGATTACTTGATTAGGGGCAACTGATATAAAGGCGCTCTGGGTCATTTTTGTTGGATTCTTTATTTTTTACTAAATGAGCTATCTTGGAAAACTTCTACTTCATTTTGATTACTGTGGGGAATTCTTTTAATTTGCCCAAGGTAGAGTGGCTGAGATACCCCTGGTTGAGGATGAACCAACGTACGGGCGCGAATTACCAGTTCTGATTCACCACTGATTCTGCCATAAGAAAAAAGTCTATTGGCGGCCTGTTTGAGAGTAGCCTCTAGTTCTGATGGGCTGATATCTCCAGCTACAGAGATAACTGAGTTGGTTCCTCCATTGTCATAGACTACTGAATAGGGAACTGAGCCGGGAACTTGCACGTTTTTAAAAAGCCCTAAGCTAAGTCCAAATAACCCGCCTGTTAAAACCAACAGAAATCCAGTAACACCAACTAAGCGAAACCTGATTCCCCAGCGAACCAAAAATGCAACTAAACTCAAGGTAAAAAAAAGCGCAGTTGCAATGGCAGACCACTTGGTGTAGGTACCAAAATCAAGATAATTTTCCATGTTTTTTATTATAAATGTTTTCATAGAAGGATTCTAGATCTGCTATGGGGCTAAGATCTTCAAAAATCAGCTCTTTGTTTTGTCTCATTTTTTCTTGGATACTTTTGCGCCATTGTTTATCTAAACCCAGTCTTGCTGCAATTTTTACATATTCAGCAGAATTTTTGGCAATTGTCTCATCTATGTTTAGACGTTTTAGTAAGGCATAAGCCTGGCGACCACGCATCATCTCTCCTGGAGAGCTTACTAGAACAAGTGAGCAAAAAGTAGCCTCTATACTAGTAATGCCCCCAGACCAAACAAAACTATCTAAAAAGACATCACATTGAGAGATAAATTCTAAATATTGCTCATAAGGTAGGCTAGAGTAGAATTTGCAGTGATCTTGCCAGTTGAGCTCAAATTTGCCAAAAACTCTTTCTAATCTATTTTGAAACTGGAGTGTAACTCCTTGGCCATGATGGCTAAAAAAAACAAAATGGGCATTGCTAACAAGTTTGGCAATTTGGGGCCAGACATCATCATACTGAGGAAGGTACTTCCAAAGTGACTGCGAGCATAGATAAATGATTTTCTCTTGAGCTAGTCCAAAATCATCTCTGGTTTTGTTTTTTTCTGTTAGTTGAGGTTGAGATAAGACCATCCCTAAATTGCCAAGAAGTACTATTTTTTCTCTGTAATGCTCTTGGGCATTAATAGGCTCCATTAAACTCGAAGATATATAGTAGTCAATTGTTGGTAAACCAGAGGTTACCGGATGTCCCCAGCCCATACATTGAATTGGGGCTAATTTTAAGCCTGCTAATTGAAGAGGTAGTGGGTGCATTCCCAAATCCAGATAGACCAAAATATCTAGTTGATCTGCCAAGATTTGCTCTGCCACTATTTCTAAGTTGAGGGGAATATGATAAAAATAATCACAATATTGTTTGAACTGTTCAGTGATGATATCTTGCATCGATTCAACATGATATCCATAAATTTCAAACTTTGCTCTATTGTGTTGCTTGAGCCAGCCCAATGAGTATTTAGTTACTGAATGTGAGTATATATAGGCAGAAATATAGCCAACTTTAATTTTTTTATTATTAATGTTATAGTTATCTTGGTAAATATAATGAGGATAATTAGCCTGCATTATCTTATGAATCAATTCACCATATTGAGTTTGTAGTTCTAGATCATTGAGCCCTTGATAGGCTAAAAAAAAGTTGGTATGATGACCTAAAGCTTCTTTGGCAGATATTTTTTCTTCAATAGTATCTAGCTTGATCGCTTCTGTTAATTTTTCGAGCTCTCTAGTAAATCTTGATCTATATATCTCTATTTCTTCACTTGTTTGATAGATTAAAGGAAGTAATCTTTGATTTTCAAATTTTAACTTGAGATTGTCTGGATTATTATTGATAGCTATTTGAGCTGCTTGGATCGCCCCTTCAATATCGCCAATATTTTTTTGTAGATTACTAATTAATAAAAAATTGAGATTGAAATCTTTAGGATATTTAGCCAAACCCGCTCTATAAATTTTATCTGCCAGTTGTTCTTCTTTTATTGCTTCATAGCATTGACCTAATCTTTTGTAAATAACACTATCTGCTTGATCTTGTTTTATTAAAATTTCATAACCAGCTATTGCCTGTTCAAAGGCTTTTCTTTGGTAAAAATAATTTGCACGATACTTAGTTGCCTCAGTTGAAGATTTTAAGCAATATTCTGCTATTTTTAAGTTTTCTGTGATTTCCTTTCTCTCTGGCGTTAAAGCATTAGCTCTTTGGTAATGACTGATTGCTTCTGCTATTTTTCCTTGGACTAAAAGAGTATTTCCTAAATTAATCAAAATACTCACAAAATTGGGCGCTATTTTATTGCCTTCTCGATAGATAATTTCAGCTTGTTCTATATCTCCTATTTGATAGTAGAGATTTCCCAGTTGATTATAAACTTCACTCAAATTAATTTGTAATGCTAAACTGTTTTTGTAAGCTTCAATTGCTAGATCTGTTCTTTTGAGCTTTTGCCAAATTAACCCTAACTGATAGTGATATAAACCTTCATTGGGGTTTAGTTCAATTGACTTAATCAATATATTGAGGGCTTCTTGAACTTGCCCATTTTGACTATATAAAAGAGCAAGATTGAACCAAGAGGGGGCTATTTTAGGATTTAGATTAATTGCTTGCCAATAAGATTCTTGAGCTTTTACAATTTCACCATTTAGGTGATATTCTTGCGCCTTGTTATAGAGCGATTCGATTATCTCATTTTCTATTTGAGATATTTTAAGTAGTAAATCATTTTCTTTGATTTCTGAGTAATTAGCCTGTTTATATTGCTCAGAGTCCCAAGCTATCAAATAATAGAGCTCTTTATGATTAAAATATTCTAAGCTTGCTTCAGGATTGAGTAAGAGAAAATCGTTTACTGCTTGTCTAACGCTGCTGTAATGACCACCATCGGCTATGATCACTGCTTGCTCTGCTAAAAAAGGCCTAGCTAGTTGTAATCCTAACAACTGAAGGCGATAATCAGCAGAGCCTTGGGATACATAAAGACCAATTTTGGTCTCACTTTGATAGTTTCTCAGATCACTAAAAAATTCTTCTATACTCTGTTGGAAAAAATTAACCCATTCAGGATAATCTGCCAGTTGATCTAGCTCAAGATCTGGATCGGGTTCGATCAAATAGGCGCTTATTTCCTGAGAATGTTCAGAGATTAAATTTTCAGTAAACTTGCTACCCAATTGACAGTAGATTTCATCTTGCTCTAGATAAGATAAGGCTAAATTTACCAGTTCTTTGATGGAGATTTCTTGTTTTAACCGCTCTAACAAACTCAAAAGATTCATGGTCTTTTTTGTTCAATAAGTAAACGTCTGAGCTGATCCAGGGCAGCAGATGCGCTCAGGTAGCGGATAGTTTGGCGATCTTTGTTGCTGCCGAATTTGAATTCAAAGCTTTTGAGAATTTCTCTTTGGTTTGCTATACCTATATAGACCAATCCAACGGGTTTACTGCTTTTGCCTCCACTGGGACCTGCAATACCGGTGATACTGATTGCCCAGTCACTATTGGTTTTTTCTACTGCGCCTTTAGCCATTTCAAGGGCAACTTGCTTACTAACTGCCCCATATTCTTCTATAGTTTTGGGATTTACTCCTAATAAATTGATTTTGCACTGGTTGGCATAGGTGATAAAGCCTCCTTGGAAATAAAGTGAGCTACCCGCAGTAGAAGTAATCAACTCACCTAAAGCTCCACCAGTACATGATTCGGCAATTGATATTGTCTGTTTAGATTGAACCAGTAGATTGCCAACTACCGATGAAATATTATCTTCATCGCAACCATAGTAATCAAGCCCGGCTATTGCCTTGATTTGCTCTGCTACAGGTTCAATAAGTTCATTAGCCTCTTGCTCTGATGCGGCTTTAGCGCTGATGCGTAGTCTGACTTCTCCTTTGGAGACATAGGGGGCTACTGCCGGCTCTTTGAGCTCAAAAAAAGGAGCAATTTTAGCAGCTAGGGTGGATTCTCCAATTCCCAGAAAACGTAGCATTTTGCTATGGATGACCTGCTTGCCCCAACCTAATTTTTTAAGGTAGGGTACGGCTGTCTGCTGCCACATAGCCATCATTTCGTAGGGAACTCCCGGAAAAGTCAACAATAAAAGATTACTGCGCACATGCCAAATTATACCGGGGGCTGTTCCTTTGGGGTTGGGCAGTATTTGGGCTCCTTCTGGTAAAAGGGCTTGTTTGCAGTTGTTGCTGCTCATTGGTAAAGAGCGCTCAGCAAATTTTTCTCTGATATTTGCTAGAATTTCTTGGTTTTCTACCAGGGGTGTCTGGAAATATTCGGCAATTGCAGCAGTAGTTAGATCATCTGGAGTAGGTCCTAGTCCTCCAGTAAAAATCAAGATCTCTGCTCCTCTATTGATGGCAATATCAATTACTTGAGCTATTCGCTCTTTGTTATCGCCAACTACGTTTTGGTAATAGTGAGCAATCCCTAGATGTGCTAATTGTTCTGCTAGATATTGGGCATTGGTATTAGTAATTTCTCCTAAAAGTAGTTCAGTTCCTACGGATATAATTTCAGCTGTCATTTTTTATCCTTGGTTTATTGTTCTCTCTCGCCAGATTTGCCATCCAACATAGAGCAAGATAATGGTTGAAGCCACCGCAAAACCCCAACCACTAGGAACATTAGAAAATCCTAAAGCAAGGCTACCTACCCAAAAAGTCAGAGCATATATGAAAAGAACGGTAGATTTTTGAGAGATACCAGCATTGAGCAGTCGGTGATGAAGGTGGCGTTTGTCTGCTAAAAAAGGAGAGCGCCCCTGACTAATGCGAGAGAGAATCACAAAGGTCATATCTACTATTGGGACTGCCAAAATCAGGTAAGGAAGCAAAATTGCAGTTACAGCTAAGCTTTTAACTAGTCCTATTGTTCCTAGTCCAGCCAAGGTAAATCCCATAAAATAGGATCCGCCATCGCCCATAAAAATTTGAGCAGGGTTGAAGTTATAGCGTAAAAAACCTAAAGCAGCGCCAGCTAGAGATGCTGCAATCAAAGCTGCGCCAGCCCCTCCTTCTCTACCTACAAAGAGAGTGACAATAAGCATCACTACAGCTGAAATACCAGATACTCCTGCAGCTAACCCGTCTACCCCATCAATCCAGTTGATAGCATTGGCCATGCCAACTAACCAAACTATGGTCAAAGGTGCACCGAACCAGCCTAGATCTATAATTCCAATAAATGGTAAGGAGATAAAGTCTATCTTGACACCCCAGTACCAAGCAAGGCTAGCGACTACTATCTGCAAAAATAGACGAACTGAGGGAGAAAGAGAGAAAAGATCATCAGCCAGGCCTATAAAAAAAAATAGCAGCGCCCCTATTAATAATCCTAAAATCTCCATTTTTTTCTCAGGAGCTGGAGTTCCAAAGGCTCCTAGTAACCATACCAGAGATACAGCCACAATGAAACCTAGGAAGATCGCTACTCCTCCTAGTCTCACCATTGGCCTGTTATGAATTTTGCGCTCTCCCGGTTGATCTACGTAACCTGTCAAGTGGCCAATATGATTGACGATGGGAGTTGAGATCAAAACAACAACCAACGATACCACAAAAGCCGTTATATAGTACAAATCGCCAGGCATGAGTAGGGGGATATAGTGATTAGGCGATCGCCATTGGTAATTGTTGGTGAGGATAAAGCGGGAATCGATTACAAAGACTTGCTACTCTTTGTATACAGTTCCTCTTTATTGCTTCATCTTCAGGGTTTAAGAGACGATCTGCAATAATATTAGCAATTTCTGTGAAGTCTTCTACTGCTAAACCTCTAGTTGTCATGGCTGCTGAACCTAAACGTAATCCACTAGTGACAAAGGGCGATTCTGGATCAAAAGGTACCGTATTTTTATTGGCGGTGATATTTACTTGACTTACTAACTGGTCTGCTACTTTTCCTGTGAGGTTGATTGAGCGCAAATCAACTAGTAAAAGATGATTATCAGTGCCACCAGAGACGATTTTCAAGCCTCTTTTGCTCAGTTGATTGGCCAATTCCTGGGCATTGGCAATAACATTAGCGCAATAATCTTTAAACGCTGGTTCAAGCGCCTCACCAAAGGCTACGGCTTTAGCTGCGATAACGTGCTCTAGAGGACCACCTTGGGTGCCAGGAAAGACCGCTTTGTCAAACTTTTTGCCTAATTCTACATCTCTAGTTAAAATGAGCCCACCTCTAGGACCTCTGAGTGTTTTATGGGTGGTAGTTGTGACAACATCACAATATGGTAGAGGGTTGGGATGGTGACCAGAGGCAACTAGTCCAGCTATATGAGCTATATCGGCCATTAAATAAGCGCCTATTTCATCGGCAATAGAGCGAAATTTTTCAAAATCGATAATTCTTGGATAGGCTGAATAACCACAGATCAAAAGTTTTGGTCTTTCTTTGAGGGCAAGTTGGCGAATTTGCTCATAGTCTAAGACTTCTGTTTCTGGAGAAACGCCATAATGAGCAACTTTGAACCATTTACCAGATACATTAACTGGTGAGCCATGGGTTAAATGTCCACCATGGGAGAGATCCATGCCCATGATAGTATCGCCCGGTTCTAGTAAACTGAGAAAAACAGCAAAGTTAGCTTGAGCTCCTGAATGTGGTTGGACGTTAGCTGAGGCTGCTCCAAAGAGAGCTTTTGCTCTTTCAATTGCCAAGCTTTCCATCTGGTCGATGAATTCACAGCCGCCATAGTAGCGTTTGCCGGGTAGACCTTCGGCATATTTGTTGGTTAAAACTGAACCTTGGGCTGCCATTACGGCTTCAGATGCAAAGTTTTCACTAGCAATTAATTCTAGGTGATCTCTTTGTCTTTGTAGTTCTCGCTGTATAATTTCGGCAACGGTTGGATCTGATTGTCTCAAAAAGTCCAATTGGTTTTTGCTCATTTCTTGTTTCCTGATGCGTAGAATTTGTCGGTTTGTTTTTTCATTATCGCAATATTTATAGTTTACAATGGCAATTCTTTGTCTCAGTAATGGTCATGGGGAAGATATCATTGCCCTAAGAGTGATAGAACAATTACAGCGTTGTTACCCCAATCTCTCTATTGCTGCTTTGCCTTTGGTTGGGCAAGGTCATGCCTATAGCTCTGCTGGGGTTTCGATAGTTGGACCTGTTCAACAGATGCCCTCTGGTGGCTTTATCTACATGGATCCAAGACAACTGCTGCGTGATCTAAGTGGTGGATTGTTTGGCCTTACTTTGGCTCAATATCAGGTGGTGCGTGAGCATGCCAAAGCTGGTGGTCATATACTAGCTGTCGGGGATATAGTTCCTCTACTATTTGCTTTTTTAAGTGGCGCTGATTATGCCTTTATCGGCACTGCCAAATCAGAATATTATCTCAGAGATGAAACGCGTTGGCTGATAAATGCCAAATCTTCAGAAAAGATCTGGGGAAGTGTCTATCTGCCTTGGGAGCGTTTTTTACTCTCATCGGCTAGGTGCCGAGCTGTTTTTGCTCGCGATAGCCTCACTAGTGAAATACTCCAATCTTTGGGGGTTTGTTGTAGTGATCTGGGCAATCCCATGATGGATGCTTTAGATCCTGATTGTAGTGATCCTAATACTTTAACTGTATTGCTCCTGCCAGGTTCTCGCTCGCCTGAAGCTCAGAGTAATTGGAAATTAATACTACAGGCAATTGAGCAACTGAGCTTTGAAAAAATTACTTTTCTAGCTGCTTTGAGTCCTTCTCTGGAAAAAGTGGCTTTTGAAAGCTCTTTAACAGAATTTGCTTGGCAGCAAGAGGGGGATTCTAGATATCAGAAGGAAAATTCACAATTAATTCTCAGCCAAAGCTCTTATAGTCACTATCTGGCAATTTCCAATATAGCTATAGCAATGGCTGGAACGGCTACTGAACAATTTGTAGGACTTGGTAAACCTGTAATTTCTATAGTAGGAAAAGGTCCCCAGTTTACCTATGCCTTTGCTGAAGCTCAGACTCGTCTTTTGGGCTGTTCTGTGACTTTGGTTGGAGAACCTAATCAAGTACCTGAAATTTTAAAAAGTATAGTCAATGACCCTTCTCTTTTAGCTAAAATTGCCAAAAATGGCAAACGTAGACTAGGTAATCCTGGGGCTGCTGCTAGAATAGCTAAGCATTTAGGTAGCATTTTTGATCCTACAATTCCCGGTTATGGGATAAATACTCACTACAAATAGGAATACCCCAAATCTTGATAGTGCCGTCACTACTTCCACTGATAATTAACTGACTATCTTGAATTAATGTCACTGAATAAACCGAATCCCTATGACCTTCAAGTATTCTCAAGCATTTACCTGTATTTCTATCCCATATCTTGATATTCTTATCATCACTACTAGTGATAATAGTTTGTTCATCTGGATTGATCTCTACTGAGTAAACACTACTTGAATAATCGTGAAGATTTTTTATGCATTCACCTGTGCTGATATTCCATAGTTTGGTCTTATCATCACTACTACTGATAATAGTTTGACCATCGGCAGTGATAGCTATTGAATTAACCTTATATCTATGACCTTCCAATGTTTTTGTGCATTCACCTGTTTTAGTATTCCATAATTTGATAGTTCTGTCCCAACTACCACTAGCAATAGTTTGACCATCTGGGGAGATAGCTATTGAATTAGTGTTATATTTATGACCTTTAAGTGTTCTCAAAGATTTACCAGTAAAGATATCCCATAACTTGATGGTCATGTCATCACTACTACTGGCAATAGTTTGACTATCTGGGGAGATAGCTATTGAATTAACTTTATATCTATGACCTTTAAGTGTTCTTGTGTTCTTACCAGTAATAATATCCCATAGCTTGATGGTCTTATCACTACTACCACTGATAATAGTGTGACCATCGCCACTGATAGCTATTGAACAAACACTACTTGAATGACCTTTAAGTGTTCTCAAATATTGACCGGTTTTAGTACTCCACAATTTAATAGTTTTATCTCCACTGCCACTGACAATAGTCTGACCATCGCTACTGATGGCTAATGTATAAACCGATTCTGTATGACCATCTAGAGTCTTTAGGCATTTGCCAGTAGTGATATCCCACAATTTAATAGTCATATCTCCACTGCCACTGACAATAGTGTGACCATCACTACTGATAGCCAATGTATAAACTGATTCTGTATGACCATCTAGAGTTTTTAGGCATTTACCAGTATTGATATTCCACAGCTTGATAGTTTTATCTCCACTGCCACTGACAATAGTGTGACCATCACTACTGATAGCCAATGTATAAACCGATTCTGTATGACCATCTAGAGTTTTCAGGCATTTACCAGTATTGATATCCCACAGCTTGATAGTTTTATCTCCACTGCCACTGACAATAGTGTGACCATCGCTACTGATAGCCAATGTATAAACTGGTTCTGTATGACCTTTTGTTTGTATTGTTCTCAGGCATTCATATAGAGAATAAACATTAAACTCTTTAAGAGCTTGCAATACTTTTGGTTCTTGTTTTTTTCTGAGCAGTTGATAAGCATTTAGTTTTAGATCTGGATCTTCTAATGCACCAATGAGTAGATCAAGTCCTGGTTCTCCATAATTTAAAGCTTTTGGGAGTGCCGCTAGGCGATCTTGTTTAGGGTTGTTTTTAAGGCAAAATTTAACCCCTTCAAGACCACCTAAAACTGCGGCATTGGTTAGATCTGCTCTATAGTTGCCCAATACAGCATCATGTAGTCTAGGTTCTCTGGTTTTTTCAAATGAGGTTGTCATTGCGTTCGTAGCACTATACATCTTTTAATGAAGTTCAATCTGAGCTAAATGAATAATTAATAACGTCACAGTAATTTGTTTTGTTTTTAAAAACAAGTGACCAAGGTCCTCTAAGGTCATAGGACCGGTCCTCTTTTTTTATAGAAATAGTCCCATGATTTTAGATATAAAAAAATCAAAATTGCCTTATGGTAATCTTTACAGCTCTTGAACTAATTTTTAATTAAAAATATTAAGTAACAATTCTTTATATAGGTTTTTATCCTGCGGGGGTGACAAGAAAAGATGAAATTGTAAACAAGATTCCTGTGTTCTTGTACTTTTTCTAACAGATGACCAAATGTGCTCTCATTCAGGGTCAAAAAGCTGCTAGACTGTAATGATTAAGACTGCTGCAGCAATCTGTATCTCTTAATTCGGAACACCACAGAAAACCAACCTAAAATGAGTCGCCAAGGCAGCAAAACCCGCTGTGGCATGAAAAAGGGTAAAAAGAATGGAAAACCAGTTTGATCAGGCATTAGAAGTAGATGTCTTAGCAGCGGCGCTGAGGCAAAACAACCAAGAATCAGGTGATTTACTTGAATTTCTATCCCAAAAACTAGAACAATCACTTCCCAGCAATACAACAGTGACCAGAACTGGTTGGCTCCTTTCCAAAGAGCGGCCAGTACAGAAAATCGTTGTTGAATTTGAGGATTACCACTATCAAATTAGTCGACAAAAAAATGGTACGCTCTCTGCTAGTGTTGTTAAGCTAGGACGAGGAATTGTACTTAAAACGACCACAATTTCTGTAGAGCAATGGATCAATGAAATTGCTCAAGAGATTGTAAGATTTGCTCAAAATAGTGAACAAACTCGAAAAGCGCTCAATCGTTTTGTTTTGGGAGAATTTTGATGCCATTTTGGAAAGAATCAACAGAAGATAAACAACGCAAAGAAAATAACGAAGCCTCCCAACGTGCACTTGAAGAGGGTCAGATTCCGCCAATTGCCAGACACAGAATAGCAATGCAGCAGAAGGAAACTTCTCGTTTTTTTACCAGCGACCTCAGCAGCAATGAACATCTATTAACTAGAGAGGCAGGCTATGAACCGATAGGACTAGTAATGGGCAGCGCCTTTTATAAGGTGAGCTTTTGGGGCTATTACAATAGTTATTACCTCAGTAGTGGTGAGCTTTCTGTTTTGAGCCAAGCTCAAATGGCTGCCCGCTCATTAGCACTAAACAGGCTACAGCAAGAAGCCTCCCTACTTGGTGCCCATGGGGTTATAGGTGTCAGACTCAAAGTTGGTCAATATGATCGCAATACCCGCAGCGTCGAATTTACTGCAATCGGAACTGCCATCAGGATTGCTCAAAGACCACCAGAAAATATTCCCTTTACAAGCGCGCTGAGTGGCCAGGAGTTTTGGCAATTATATCAAGCGGGTTACTATCCGCGTGGATTAGTCTTTGGTGCCTGCTCTTACTATATACATACTGATTGGAATACCAGAAATATTACCAGTGGTGGACTCTTTGGTATGTTTGCCTTTCAAAATCAAGAAATCGCCCAATATACCAATGGATTTCTCAAAGCAAGACATCTAGCTATGAGTAGGCTTTCTAATGATACTCAAAAGCTTGGAGCCGATGGTGCTATTGGTACAAAAATCGAAATGGAAATTGAGGATATTGAGTATGAAGTCAATGAGACAACTTACCGAGATCTTTTGATTCATTTTTTGGCTTTGGGCACTGCCATAGCCAGCGATCACCATGTAGATAAACCTACTGCCAAAAGTCCCCTATTATATTTAGATCTTGCTACTGGAAAAACCAATAGAATTTAAGACTAAATAACTTATAAATATTGTCAATAAAAGGAAAAAACATATGAATTCTAAATCATTTAACGATCTGCCAACCCATGCCAATGAACGCCTAAAAGAAATGATGGGTAAAGATCCTAGTCATCGTCGTTTATTTACTAGCGATCTTTCTGTCAATGAGTTTCTATTAGTCAAGGAGGCTGGTTTTGAACCGGTCGGGATGGTAGTAGGCTGTTCTATGTATCATATTGGCTATCAGTGGGCTGGGGTCAATCAAAGTATGGAAATGACTGTATTAACTCAAGCGATGTACCATGCTAGGGAATTGGCTATGAGCAGAATGGAGGAAGAGGCTGATGCTCTTGGAGCTGATGGAATTGTAGCGGTACGTTTGACCGCAAGACATATGGAATGGGAGCCAAATATGGCTGAATTTGTGGCAATCGGTACTGCTGTTCGGGCTACTAATCGGGATATATCCTATAGAACATTGGATAATAAACCCTTCACCAGTGATCTATCTGGTCAAGATTTTTGGACATTGTTGCGTGCTGGTTATCGCCCTTTGGGTATGGTCATGGGCAATTGTGTATATCATGTAGCTTATCAAGGTCTAGGTCAGTGGTTTAAGAATTTGGGCAAAAATACAGAAATGACTAATTTTACCCAAGCTCTCTATGATGCGCGCGAATTGGCGATGGAACGAATGCAATCTGAAGCGATCCATCTCAAGGCTGAGGGGATCGTAGGAGTTCAGTTAAAAGAAGGACGATACTCTTGGAGCGCTCATGTGATAGAGTTTTTTGCTATTGGAACAGCGGTATTACCAATTCGAGACGATCATCATATTCCCACTCCCCAATTGATGCTTTCCCTGAATGATTGATTAGTCATAATCTTTTCCAAATTTGCCAAGTTGGTCCATTTTGCAAAAGCTTCCATCCATTTTTTAAATATTCTGGCTGAGGAACCTTCATAGGGAGAGCAACATATTTAACTTGGAATTTTCTGATATATTTAGTTGGCTCAGAAACAACATCATCATATTTTTTTGCAAGAGACTGTAAAAGCTGTTGACGTTTTTTTGGATCTCTAGCCCAAGGTCCCCAGCTCATGGTTATATATTGATTCATCATTGGTTGAAGTTGTGAACGATCCAAGCCCAAAAGATAAAAATTTAAAACTTGTCTTTCATTGTATTCAGCATTATCAACTGATGGACTAACAAGAATAGTATAACCAAATAAAGGACGTTGATTATCTGCAATAATACCAATGCTAGAAAATTTATCATCACCAGCTATTACAGATTTTGGTTCTAAGCTAACTCTACTGGATTTCTGCTTAAGATATTCATGATATGTAGTATTATAGTTGACAAAATTAGAAGCTTGGGATGCTTTATTCCATAGCCAAATACTGGTAATAAGATAAAAAGATGAAATGAAAACCAAGAAATAGACTACAATTTTTTTTGGTATTTGCAAAGATGATATCAAATCTACAATAATAAGTAGAACGAAAAAAGATGATGCGGTGCCATAAACATATTTCCAGTGGAAGTTTTGAATTTGCAATCCTGTAATTATTTGGTGATTATTTAATATAACTCCTGAACATATTAATGCCCACAAGTAAACAAGATCTTTGCGCTTTAATACAACATAAAAAAAACTTAAAAACAACAAAACCAAGACGATTTTGGGGATCATTAACTCACTAAAGTGTGGAATAGGTAAAAAATTATCAGTTCTTGGTAGCCAATCACTATTTGTTCTAGCTTTAATTGAGGCATTGATAATTATTGATGGCAAACCCACTGCAAGACCCAACAAGCCCACAAGCAAATATGTTTTGCGATTTTTAAAATCTATTAGCATAGCAATTAACATAGCCAGGGTTGCTGTTGTCCAATAATAAAAATAAACATAAAATAATAATCCATAACCAACTCCAGCTAATAAAATACGAGCTTTATTTGGTCTATTTAAAGAAAACCTTAATGACCAAATATGAATCAACAAAAAGCTCAAGGAAAGACCAGGAGTAATCAGACGCCACTGTGTTAATGGAAAATAAGGGTATTCTATTCCTGTTGGAAAATGGATGGGTGTATTAGTTAAAATGTTTTTAATATCTCCCAAATATCTATAAAAAAGAGTTCCATGAACCATCCCTCTATCTGTCATCAAAATCAAGACTATTACTGATGCTAACCAAGTATTTTTTAAATACAATCTTACCAAAACAAACCAAGCTATAGAGATACTTAATCCGGCCCAAAATCGCCAAATGATATTTATATAGCCAGTCCCCAGACCTAGTACCTTAGTAAGCAGAACTCCAGGTATAAACTGAAGCCAAGGATACATCGTATCTCCACCTTCTTTAAGGACAGGATCGCTCAGATAAAATGGATGATTAAAGTAGGCATCGGCTGCATAGGCCAAATATAACTTGTCATCCTTATCAGATAATATTAAGGGGCTGCCAGTTTTTAAAAACCACAAGATATGAGGCAATTCCGATAGAATAATCCCAATAATTGCTAACACAATCATGGCTATTACGTCATTACGATAAACTCTTAGATATTGCATCAAGCGAGGCATATATTTTTGAAACATAAATCCAAACAACAATAAATATTAAATATTAATCGATTACTACGCTTGTTAGTCCAATCCATGGGTATAATGATTAAGCCAGTGGACTACCACCATCATATATGTCTTCCGACTCAGTCAATAAAGAAACACAATCTAGTTCTAGTTTAGAAGGAATTCGAGCCACCCGGATAGCCAAAGTCGAACAGCTCAAACAGCAGGGATTTAACCCCTACGCCTATCAATGGCAATGCAGCACTTCAACTAAATCACTGCAAGAAAAATATCAATCTCTAGAAAATGGACAAGAAGTAGCAGTAGAAGTATCCCTAGCTGGTCGCATTCTCAATCGAAGGGTGATGGGCAAGCTAGCTTTTTTTACCCTACAAGATGAAACTGGTGCAATTCAACTCTATCTAGAAAAGCAAAAGATTGTCTCTAGCATGGGTGAAACTGCTTTTAATAAGATAATTAAATTAACTGATAGCGGCGATATTCTCGGTGTCAAAGGAACTATCAAGCGCACCGAAAAAGGAGAGCTCTCAGTTTACGTTAGTTTCTACGAATTACTGACCAAGTCACTTCTTCCACTACCTGATAAATGGGCAGGATTGACCGATACAGAAAAACGTTACCGTCAGCGCTACCTCGATCTTATCGTCAATCCATCTGTCAGAGAAACTTTTCGGCGCCGCTCCTTGATTATCTCGGCGATTAGACATTACCTGGAAAAGCTTGGCTTTATCGAAATAGAAACCCCCGTGCTCCAATCAGAAGCCGGTGGAGCAGATGCTAGGCCCTTTATCACCTATCACAATACCCTGGAGATGGAGCTATATCTGCGCATTGCCACAGAGCTTCATCTCAAAAGATTGATTGTAGGCGGATTTGAAAAGATCTTTGAAATTGGCAGAATCTTTAGAAATGAGGGAATCTCAACCCGACATAATCCAGAATTTACCTCAATAGAGCTCTACCAAGCCTATGCAGACTATCAAGATATGATGCGCTTAACCGAAGAGCTCATAGCCGAAGTTGCCCTTGAGATTACTGGCAGTCATATTGTTTTTTACCAGGGTCAAGAAATTAACTTATCACCCCCTTGGAAAAGGGTGACTATGCACAGCGCTGTATACGAAGCAACCGGTCTAGATTTTGAAAAATTTAGCAATTTAGAGCAAGCAAAAGAAGCAGTAATTCAAGCAGGTTATGAGCTTAAAAACGACTGTCAAACTCTCGGTAAACTCCTGAGTGAATTATTTGAACAGACGGTAGAAAGCAGTCTGATTCAGCCAACTTTTATTTTAGACTTTCCAGTAGAAATTTCTCCATTAGCTAAGCCTCACCGCTCTAGGGTTGGATTAGTAGAGCGCTTTGAGCTATATATAGTCGGACGAGAACTGGCCAATAGTTTTTCTGAGTTGACTGATCCATTAGATCAAAGAGCCAGATTAGAAGCCCAAGCAGCTCAAAAGGCAGCAGGGGATTTGGAAGCAATGAGCGTCGATGAAGACTTCCTAACTGCCCTTGAATATGGCATGCCACCAACAGGAGGGCTGGGAATAGGAATAGATCGTTTGGTCATGCTATTGACCAATTCTGCTAGTATTCGAGATGTGATCGCCTTTCCTCTTTTGAAAAATCAACTCAAATCAGAGGATTCTGTTACAAATGAGACAACAGAGAAAGGTCAAAGTTAGCTATGACTAGGAGCTGGGAGAATTCCTGAGGATTTGTACTTATGAAACTAGCTAAAAGAGTAAGTTTGGTTAGCCCATCTATCACGTTGATCATCTCGGCTAAAGCCAAAGCTATGCGGGATCAAGGTGTAGATGTTATTAACTTTACAGCTGGAGAGCCAGATTTTGATACCCCAGAAGAAATCAAACAAGCCGCCAAAAAAGCTCTCGATCAAGGTAAAACCAAGTACGGACCAGCAGCAGGAGAACCTCAACTTAAAAAAGCAATTGTCAAAAAATTTGAACGCGATTCCCAACTAAAATTCTCCCTAGAGAATATCATGGTCACCAATGGTGGAAAGCATTCCCTGTTTAATCTAATGTTGGCTTTGATTGAACAAGGCGATGAAGTAATAATTCCTTCACCCTATTGGCTCAGTTATCCAGAAATGGTCAATTTAGTTGGTGGTAAACCCATAATTGTACCAACATCAGCAGCTAACAACTATAAAATAACTGCCGAGGAGCTAACTTCGGCAATTACTCCTAATACTAAGCTTTTAATTCTCAACTCGCCTTCTAACCCTACTGGCAGTGTTTATAGTAAAGAAGAATTAGAAGCAATAGCCGAAGTAATCCTCAAACATGAAATCTATGTTGTTTCAGATGAGATTTACGAAAAAATTCTCTACGAAGGTACAAAACATGTGAGTATTGCCACCTTGGGAGAAGATATCTTACAAAGAACGATTATCAGTAACGGTTTTGCCAAAAGCTATGCTATGACAGGATGGCGTGTGGGCTATATGGCCGCGCCTGTGGAATTAACCAAAGCAATGACCACTATACAAAGCCATAGCACCTCTAATGTCTGCACCTTTGCTCAATATGGTGCAATCGAAGCGCTAGAAAACGAGGAAGATTTTATCGTTCCAATGCTCAAGGAATTCAGCCAAAGAAGAAAACTAATGTTAGAAGGACTTGAATCAATTCCAAAAATCGCTTCAACCAAGCCCTTTGGCGCCTTCTATGTTTTTCTAGATGTTAGTTCTACTGGATTAGATTCTCTTGGATTCTGCCAAGCTCTTCTTGAACAAGAGCAAGTAGCAGCTATTCCTGGTGGGGCTTTTGGAGCTAACAACTGTGTTCGTCTTTCCTATACTACCGATTCAAACTCAATTAAAGAGGGGATGCGCCGTTTGAAAAATTTTGTCAATTCTTTATAGATTGTAAAACTTATACTGTTTTTTATTTCTTACTATTATCATTAATTAAATAAACAAAGTTTTTAGTTGTATTAAAAATATGCTGCAAGGATTGCTGCAAATAGCCTTGACGCTTTTAATTATAGTAGCCATTACTCCTATATTTGGCGAATATATGGCTAAAGTATTCCAGCAAGAAAGAACCATTCTGGATTCATTGTTAAATCCCTTTGAGCAATTTATCTATAACCTTTCTGGAATTCAGCCTAAGCAAAATATGAGCGGCTGGCAATATGCTAGATCTGTTCTTTTTAGCAATTTAGCAATGGCTCTTTTAGTTGCTTTTATCCTTTTTAATCAAGCCAGTTTGCCTTTTAATCCCACAAATTTATCTTCTGCCAGTTGGGACACTAATTTTCATACTATTATTTCATTTCTTACTAATACAGATCAGCAGCATTATTCTGGTGAGAATACCTATAGCTATTTTGCCCAGTTTGCCGGACTAGGTTTTATGTTCTTTACCTCGGCTGCTACTGGTTTAGCCGTTGGCATAGCTTTTATTAGGGGGTTAACTGGCAGAGGGCTTGGTAATTTTTATGTGGATCTAGTCAGGTCCATCACCCGTATACTTTTGCCATTGAGTATTGCGGGAGGAATTTTATTACTAGTTTCAGGAGTACCTGAAACTTTAAACCCTACTGCAATAGTCCCAACTCTGGAAAATTCTCGCATTTCTCAAGCGATTGCCCTTGGACCTGTTGCCCATTTTGAAATTATTAAACAACTTGGGGAAAATGGTGGTGGTTTTTTTGCTGCCAACTCAGCGCACCCTTTTGAAAACCCCAATCCCTTTACTAATCTGCTAGAAACTGTGGCTATGGTAGCAATTCCATCTTCTCTTATCTACACCTATGGGGTGATCGCCAACAACCGCAGACAGGCTTGGCTTCTCTATGGCATGGTTTTGGCTATCAGCATTGTCTTTATCTTTATTAATTTTCAAGGGGAATATCAAGGCAATCCTCTGGTTAATAAATTACTAGGTGGAAATTTTGGCAACCTAGAAGGTAAAGAGGTAAGGTTTGGTGTTGCTCAATCGGCTCTTTTTTCTACCCTGACTACCGGCACTATGACTGGGGCAGTAAATGCGATGCATGACTCCTATATGCCTAGCGCAATTTTCGTAAATTTAGCCAATATGTTTTTACAGATAGTCTGGGGTGGTCAAGGAACTGGGACAGCTTATCTGTTTGCCTATCTAATTTTGGCAGTCTTTGTCACTGGCTTGATGGTAGGGCGTACCCCTGAATTTCTAGGGCGCAAAATTGAAAAACGAGAAGTAGTGCTTTCGAGTTTTCTGATTCTGCTGGTTCATCCTTTGGCAATCTTGATTCCAGGGGCAATCACTATGCTCTTTCCTTCTGCAGCAGCTTCTGTAACAACTCAAGGTTTTTACAATGGAATCTCTAATCCTGGTTTTCACGGATTAATTCAAGTGCTTTATGAATATACATCGGCAGCTGCTAATAACGGTTCTGGCTTAGCTGGTTTGGGCAATTCTCAACCGTCACCATCGGCTCTGTGGTGGAATTTAAGTTGTATCTTTAGTCTTTTATTGGGCCGTTATGTCCCCATTGTCTCTTTACTTTTACTGGCTGATAGCATGTCTAACAAGCAGCCCGTGCCAGCAAATGTCGGCACCTTGCGTACTGACACATTGCTCTTTACAGGTATTACTGCTGGAATAATTTTAATTATGGGAGCATTGACTTTCTTTCCTATCTTGGCATTAGGTCCTATTGCCGAAGCTTTTCAACTAGCTAGATAAATAATTTATGGTCTCATCTAAAAGAAGCAAGAAAGTAAATCTAAGCGGCCTTTATCAAAGAGCAATCAAAGAATCATTCTTTAAGCTCAATCCAGCCCATCAGGTAAAAAATCCAGTAATGTTCATAGTTTGGGTAGGCACAATTGTGACTTTGTTGGTCACTATTGAACCTAATCTCTTTGGCAATGTGCAGGGACAGCCCAATCAACAAAGACTGTTAAATGCCTTGATTACCTTGATCCTTTTTTTTACCCTGCTTTTTGCCAACTTTGCCGAAGCAGTAGCTGAAGGTAGGGGGAAAGCCCAAGCTGAAAGCTTAAGGGCAACTAGATCTGATACTACAGCGCGTCTTTTATTGCCCAATGGGGAAATTCAACAAGTTAGCTCTACCCAATTGCGCAAAGGAGACCTTATTCAAGTAATAGCTGGAGATACTATTCCTGCTGATGCCGAAGTCATTCAAGGTATCGCTTCGGTCAACGAATCTGCTATTACTGGAGAATCTGCACCGGTTCTCAAGCAGCCTGGTACAGATATTATGAGCTCAGTGACTGGAGGCACTAAGATCATTTCAGACCAATTGACCTTAAAGATATCCTCAGATCCAGGAGCAGGATTTATCGATAGAATGATTGCCTTGGTAGAAGGGGCGAAGCGCACTAAAACTCCCAATGAAATTGCCCTGACAGTTTTACTAACCGTTTTGACCATTGTATTTTTGATTGTAGTTGCCAGCGTACCTCCACTTGCCAACTATGTCAAAACACCTACCACTATTGCTATTTTGATTTCACTACTGGTGGCATTAATTCCCACCACAATTGGCGCTCTCTTAAGTGCAATTGGTATAGCAGGAATGGATAGAGTTGCTAAATTCAACGTTATTGCCACTTCAGGGCGCGCAGTTGAGGCTTGTGGGGATATAAATACGCTGGTTTTAGATAAAACAGGAACAATCACCCTAGGTAATCGACTAGCTAATGAGTTTATTCCAGTGGGTCGGCATACAGTAGAAGATTTAGCCCAGGTTTCTCTAGAGGCAAGTGTCTTTGATGAAACCCCAGAAGGCAGATCAATTGTCAGCCTAGCTCAACGCCATCAAGCCAAGATAGATTTTTCTGCTGAAAGCGCTAAGGGGGTTGAGTTTACAGCCAGAACTCGAATGAGTGGTACGGATTTGCCAGACGGTCAAGAAATCCGCAAAGGCGCAGTCGATTCAATCAAGAGCTTTGTCAAATCTCGAGGCGGTGATATTCCCGCTGAACTTGATCAGGCTTTTGAAAAGGTTTCTCGTCTTGGTGGGACTCCACTAGCAGTCTGCAAAGGAAATCAAGTCTATGGAGTGATTTACTTAAAAGATATTGTCAAAGCAGGACTGCGCGATCGCTTTGATCAGCTAAGGCGCATGGGAGTTAAAACAATCATGCTCACTGGAGACAATAAAATAACCGCTTCAGTGATTGCCCAAGAAGCTGGAGTAGATGATTTTATTGCTGAAGCTACTCCTGAAGATAAAATTCAAGTAATCCGACAAGAGCAAGCATTGGGCAAATTGGTGGCCATGACAGGTGATGGTACAAATGATGCTCCTGCTCTGGCCCAAGCTAATGTTGGGGTTGCCATGAACTCTGGAACCCAAGCAGCCAAAGAAGCTGCCAATATGGTCGATTTGGATTCTGACCCCACTAAGTTAATAGATTTAGTAGCAATTGGCAAACAATTACTCATTACCAGAGGAGCTCTGACTACTTTTTCTGTAGCTAATGATATCGCTAAATATTTTGCAATTATTCCGACGATCTTTGCTCAAGCTGGTATTGGCTCGCTCAATATCATGGGCTTAAAGAGCGCGCAATCTGCAATTATTTCAGCTCTTATATACAACGCGTTGATTATCCCTGCTTTGATTCCTCTAGCTCTTAAGGGTGTCAAGTTTCGACCACTTACTGCTGACCAGCTTCTCAAGCGCAATATCCTAATCTATGGATTAGGCGGGGTGATTGCTCCTTTTATTGCTATCAAATTAATAGATCTGATAATTCCCTTTAGCTAAAGACTATGAAAACACGATTTTCAAGAGCTCTATTTTTGATTTTTTGTTTCAATGGATTGATAACTCCTTGGGTTTTTGCTGCAAATTCCAGTCAGCTTACAGCTAGACAATCTTATTTTGTGGCGGCCTTGATTTTATTGACAATTGCTCTTTGTATCTATCTGTTTTTTGTAATGTTTTTTCCGGAGAAATTCTAGTGAGTTTAGCACGTGAGGTTGGTAGAGCCATAAGATCTACTTTAGTACTTTGGTTGATCGTCGCTATTATTTACCCTTTAGCAATGATAGGCTTTGCTCAGATCGCTTTTCCCTATCAAGCCAATGGTAGTTTAATCAAAAATAAAGAAGGCAAATTAGTAGGCTCAGCCTTAATTGGCCAGCCTTTTAATTCGGAGCGTTACTTTAATGGTCGCCCCAGCAGCGTGGATTACAGTACAAACAAAAATATCGGAATTTCAGGTGGGAGCAACCTAGCCCCTAGCAATCCAGAGCTACTGACTACTATCCAAAAAAAGATGGAATTGCTAAAACAATCACAAATCACTCCAAGTGCTTCTTTAGTATACTCTTCTGGCTCTGGCTTGGATCCTCATTTAACCCCAGAGGAAACTATTGCCCAAATCCCTAGAGTTGCTAAAGCCAGAGGACTCCAACCATCCCAGCTTGAAAAAATAATACTAAAGAATACTGATGGTCGCTTCTTGGGTATTTTTGGTGAACCTGGAGTCAATATCCTCAAGCTCAATTTGGCTCTTGATCAGCTTTAGATAACATGATTAGTTGTCTGGCCTGTAAAGAGCGTACATTATCTAGATCTAATTCTCCCAAGATCTCTGCTACAGGTTTTCTGCCATCACAAGAGCTCATGAAATTGTACTGCGCATCACTCAAGCTGACTGGTTGATATTCATAATCTAGAAAACTTTGTTCAGGCCAACCATAGAGGCAGGGATGAACCTCAGCAACAGCAGTTTTTAAGACGAGATCATCAGACCAATCTGTCCGAGGAAGTGGTGGCCGTCCCAAGAAAAACTCATAGTGGGTGATATCAGGATCTAGCAACTCAATGAGTCGATAGCGCTCTTTTAAAGATAAATTCTCAGAAAGCTCCATCAGTTGAGGTGATTTACCAAGTAGGCGATCTATTTGCCAATATTGTGGATTGGAAAAGCCTAGAAATTCTAAATTAGCCGAATCGATCAACTCAAAGAGCGTCTTGATATTGTAGTCAAACTCCAAAGGATGGACATACATATCAGCAAAGGACTGGTCCCAATGGTTTTCTAAAGCCCAGCGCTCTTTTTCTCTTTTGAGCAGACGGTTGTTTTCTGGAAGAGAAGCAAAGATCTCTCTGCCAATAGAGACTCCAGCTTGATAGTCTTCTTTTTCTCTCTGGAGCAACTTGATTGCTTTTTGCATTAATTGAATTTCCCAGCGGCCCAAATCAGCATATACAAAGACATGAAGCAACCCTCCAGGAGCTAATTTAGCCGCTAGAGATTTTATACCTGCTATAGGGTCAGGAAGATGATGCAAAACCCCCACACAGTTGATCAAGTTAAACTCACCTTCTAATTTATCTGCCTGCTCTATTTTGAGATGTTGGAAAGTGACCTTAGGAGGGCGTCCTTTGAGTACACCAGAGCGCTCAGATCTCTGCTGAGCAATAGCTAAAGCCTTCTGGCTCAAATCTATAGCAACGACTTCTGCTGTTGGGTTGAGATATATCAAATATTCGGTACTAACTCCAGTTCCACAGCCAGCATCGAGAATTCTGATATTATTTTGTTTGGGTTTTTCTCCTAGGGCAAAATTGTGAGCTGCCTGCCAGTTCCATCGCCAGTTATAACCAGGTGGCAAATCATCTGAGAGAGGATCGGGCGGAAATGGATAGGTGTTATAAAGTCGCTCGACCTTGGCTTGATTGTAATCTTGATCCATAACTATCAAACAGATTGAAGAACCATATCATAATCGCATAAATTATTAACTACAAGAGAATATATAGAGCTATACAAATCTTAACTAGATATCTAATGTGCCTATAATTCTTTCTGGAAGAGGTTTTTGCTGTGAGATAGGTGAGCATTGAAGTATGATAGAAGCCCAAAAAGATATATAATTCCAACAAATCACATGAAGATAAGCAAGATTTTTAGTATGAGATTTTTAAGCAAGGGGTACAACTACAGGTCATCATTTAGCTCACTAAAATGACTGCTACTTAAAACAAGAGCACTTCAAAGATAGTAAAAATTTAAAAATGGGAGATACTTGAAATCCGATGAGCATTAAAGCCAGTGGAGGAAGTTCACTTGCGAATCCTCAACTCTATCAAACAGTTGCCGTTTCCACGATCTCACAGGCTGAACAACAAGATCGCTTTTTGGAAAACGGAGAATTAAGTCAGCTCAGCGCCTATTTTCTTTCGGGCAATAAACGCCTAGAGATCATCCAGACTCTGACGCTGTATAGTGATCTGATAGTATCTCGCGCGGCCAATCGTATCTTTACAGGTGGTTCGCCTCTATCGTTTTTAGAAAAACCTTCCGAAGAGCAATTCGTAGGAGCAGCCGTTCAAGCAGCTACTGTTGGACAGAGCGGATCTACTACTTCTACAGCCTCTAGTGGTGGACTTTTTGGCGGATTGCGTCAAGCTCTTACCCCATCTGGCGCTTTGCCTGCTGGATTTCGTCCAATCAATATTGCTCGCTATGGCCCTGGCAACATGCAAAAGTCACTGCGAGATCTATCTTGGTTCTTGCGCTATGTAACCTACGCGATCATAGCTGGAGACCCCAACATATTGGTAGTCAATGTTAGAGGTCTCAAAGAGGTCATTGAAAATGCCTGCTCAACCGATGCAACAATAGTTGCTCTTGAGACAATGCGCTCTACCTCTTCGGACTACTTCCGCAATGATCCAGAAAAACAAGCCATTGTCAAAGAGTACTTTGACGTATTGGTTAGCGAATTTAAAGCTCCCACCCCTGGTACCAAGCTTCGTCAGCGCCAGTTTGTCGATCAGCAAGGTTTGGAATTGCCCCAAAGCTATTTCAACTCAGCCGAACGCAGACCTAAATTCGTCATGAAGTCAGGGCTTTCCGAATCGGAAAAATTAGCAGTAATTAAAGCTGCCTACCGTCAGGTTTTTGAAAGAGATATCACAAGAGCCTATAATCAGTCCAACTCTAATTTTGAAACTCAATTTAAAAATGGAGATATTTCAACTAAAGAGTTTATCCGCCGTTTAGGAAAATCTTCACTTTATCGCAAACAGTTTTTTGAGCCCTTTATCAATAGCCGCGCTCTAGAATTGGCTTTCCGTCATTTCTTGGGAAGAGGTCCTTCTTCTCGCGAAGAAGTTCAGAAATACTTCTCAATTGTATCTTCTGGTGGTCTAGCTGCCTTGGTTGATTCTCTGATGGATTCACAAGAATATTCAGATTACTTTGGCGAGGAAACCGTTCCTTATCTGCGAGGTTTAGGACAAGAAGCTCAAGAATGTCGTAATTGGGGTATGCAACAGGATCTGTTTAACTACAGCGCTCCTTTTCGTAAAATTCCTCAATTTATCACAACCTTTGCTAGCTACAATCGTCCTTTACCTGATCAGCATGTCTATGGCGTAGGTAATGATCCTTTAGAAATCCAGTTTGGTGCTATTTTCCCCAAAGAAACCCGCAACCCATCAGCTGCGCCTGCTCCATTTGGCAAAGATACCCAGCGAATTTTGATTCACCGCGGTCCTGGTATCAACAACCAAAGAGGCAATCCCAAATCTATCGGCGCTCAACCTGGATCACTAGGAGCCAAGGTATTCCGTCTGAATAACGAATTACCAGGCAGCACCAATGGTCTTTCTGTCAAATATGGAGAAAGTTCAACTCAATCGATCATTAAAGCTTCCTACCGTCAAGTTTTTGGCAGAGATGTCTATGATGATCAAAGAGATAGCGTTTCTGAGATTAAGCTAGAAAATGGGGATATCTCTTTGAGAGAATTCATCAAACGCTTAGCGAAATCAGATCTGTTCCGCAAGCTGTACTGGACTCCTCACTATGTGACCAAAGCAATTGAGTATATTCACCGCCGCCTATTGGGTCGTCCCACCTATGGCCGTCAAGAAATGAATAAATACTTTGACATTGCTGCGACAAAAGGTCTCTATGCTCTAATCGATGCAATGATCGACAGTCCAGAGTACAATACTGCCTTCGGTGAAGATACAGTTCCTTATGAGCGTTACTTGACACCGGCCGGTCTCCAATTGCGCAACGCGCGTCCTGGGTCTATCAGAGATGATATTGGTCAAAAAATTGTCAAAGAAACTACCCCAAGATTTATTGAGCTTGGTCAAGTTGTCAATGGTCGTAGTGAGCCTGATGTCAAATTCCGTATTGGCCAAGGTGTCAACACTCAAAGAGAACAAACCAAGATCTTTAAGCTTCTGACAAATACCGATAAAGTCGCCCTAGAAAACTTGATCCGGGCTGCCTATCGTCAGGTTTTTGAGAGAGATCTCAATCCATTCATTGTTGAAAGCGAGTTCACAAAGTTAGAAAGTCGTCTAGGCAATGGGGAGATTGACGTTAAGGAATTCATTGAAGGCATCGGTTCATCTGAGCTCTATATCAAGGAATTCTATGCGCCCTTCCCCAACACCAAGGTGATTGAACTTGGCACCAAGCATTTCCTTGGCCGTGCTCTTTTGAATCAGAAAGAGATTCAAACATATAACTTGATTTTGGCAACCGAGGGTGTTCGCGCCTTTGTCAGAGCCCTGGTCAATAGCATGGAATATCAGCAATTGTTTGGAGATGATACAGTTCCCTATCGTCGTTTCCCAACCTTGCCTGCAGCCAATTTCCCCAATACCGAAAAGCTATACAACCAGCTCACTAAACAGAGCATTGATATAGTTGTACCAAGCTTCCGGTCAATTTAATTTAACCATATATTTCAGACTAAGAGAGGTTAATAGCCTCTCTTTTTTTAACGAAAATGTTAAAAAGTATTACAAAATATGAGCGATTGACTGTACAATAGCTGAAAATAGTTTGGGCAGGTAATTAGAGAAATCTATCTAAAGCCCCATTTTATTAAAAACCTCGTTTTTTAGGAGAAATCCATCGATGAGTATCGTCACGAAATCTATCGTGAATGCCGACGCTGAAGCCCGTTACCTCAGCCCCGGTGAATTGGACAGAATCAAAGCTTTTGTTACCTCTGGCGCTGCACGCATCCGCATTGCCGAAGTTCTTGCTGGTGCACGTGAGACCCTAGTTAAGCAAGCTGGTGACAGATTGTTCCAGCAACGCCCTGATTTAGTTTCTCCTGGTGGAAACGCTTATGGTCAGGATATGACTGCTACTTGTCTACGCGATATTGACTACTATCTTCGCTTGATTACCTACGGTATTGTCTCTGGTGATGTTACTGTCATTGAAGAAATCGGTCTAGTTGGCGTTAGCAACATGTACAAGTCTCTAGGAACTCCTATTGAGGCAGTAGGACAAAGTATCCGCGGACTCAAAGAAGCGTCCTCAGCATTACTCTCTGCTGAAGATGCGGCTGAAGCTGCTTCTTACTTTGACTACGTCATTGGTGCCCTGCAGTAAGATTTCTTTTTTATTCACATAGGTTCAAGACATTTAAGACGAAGCAAGATAAGGAAGCAAAACTATGCAAGACGCAATTACCTCTGTTATTAACTCTGCCGACGTTCAAGGGAAGTATCTTGATTCTTCTTCCTTGGACAGATTGAAAGGCTATTTCGCTACTGGTGAACTACGTGTTCGCGCTGCTAGCGTAATCAGCGCTAATGCTGCTAGCATTGTCAAAGGTGCTGTAGCTAAATCTCTTCTATATTCTGATGTTACCCGTCCAGGCGGCAACATGTATACTACTCGTCGCTATGCAGCTTGTATTCGCGACCTAGACTACTACCTCCGCTATGCCACCTATGCTATGTTGGCTGGTAATCCTTCTATCCTTGATGAAAGAGTTCTCAATGGATTGAAAGAAACCTACAATTCTCTAGGTGTACCTATCTCTTCTACCGTACAAGCTATTCAAGCTATCAAAGAAGTTACCGCTAGCTTGGTTGGTCCTGACGCTGGCAAAGAAATGGGTGTTTACCTAGACTATATCAGCTCTGGTTTAAGCTAATCAGTTTCTGATTATCAGGAGGACCGGGAAGTCCAGAGTGAGTGCCAGCTCTTCCAAGGCTTATTGTTAAAATAAGTTTTGCTGATCTAGTATTGACTCCTGACTCCCGGCCTCTGCTGTATCTGTCATTAAGAGAATTTGTTTAATAAAACAGCAGGAGAGGCCACACACATACAATGAGAACATTCAAAGTCACAGCCTGTGTACCTAGTCAAACCCGCATTCGGACACAGCGTGAATTGCAAAATACTTATTTTACTAAGTTAGTTCCCTACGATAACTGGTTTGCAGAACAACAGCGCATCATGAAAATGGGCGGCAGAATAGTCAGCGTTAAACTGGTAACTGGAAAACCTGGTACCAATACTGGTCTTGACTAGGTTTTCAATTGAACCGGTATCAAATAAAAAGGGGTAGCATTATATCTACCCTTTTTTGCTTTTAAACTTGTATCGTAGATATTGGCAGATAAGAAAGAAATTAAGCAAAAGGGAATAGTAGTGTACTATATTGGTTTACTTGGATTAGGAACTGTTGGCAGAGGAACATTTGAGATTCTCTCAGACCCAGCTGGGAGAAATCCTCTACTTTCGGAGATGATTGTCAAGAAAGTTGGCGTGCGCTCAATAGAGAAACATAGGGCGCTCCAGTTAAACCCTCAAGTCCTGACCCAAGATCTAGATTCAATCGTCAATGATCCCGAAATTAGTATTGTTGTAGAACTACTGGGCGGTTTAGAGCCGGCTCGTAGTCTAATACTCAAGGCAATCAAAGCCGGAAAGCATGTTGTAACAGCCAACAAGGCTGTGATTGCTCGCTATCGCGAAGAAATTTATGCGGCAGCCCAAGAAAAAGGAGTCTATGTGCTCATTGAAGGAGCCGTTGGTGGTGGCATTCCCATTATTAAACCACTCAAACAGTCTCTTGGCAGTAACCGCATTCAATCAATTATAGGTATTGTCAATGGAACCACCAACTACATCCTCACTCAAATGAGTGAAAATGGTGCAGACTTTGCCGATGTCCTCAGTAAAGCTCAGCAGCTTGGCTATGCAGAAGCTAACCCCAGTAGTGATGTAGATGGACTAGATGCTGCCGATAAGATTAGCATTCTAGCTTCTCTGGGTTTCGGGGGGCATATCAAGAGGGAGGATGTCTATGGTGAAGGCATCAGAAATATCACTGCTACAGATATTAATTATGCTCGTCGCTTGGGATATGTCATCAAGTTGCTAGCTATTGCCAGAGGTAATGCCGGAGAAGATTCTGATCGCTTAGAGCTGAGGGTTCATCCCACATTGGTTCCACAATCCCATCCTCTTGCTAGCATCAATGGAGTCAACAATGCCATTTTGGTTGAAGGAGATCCTCTAGGACAGGTTATGTTCTACGGTCCAGGGGCAGGTTCAGGACCTACTGCCAGTGCCGTAGTTTCAGACATAATGAATATAGTGGCCATCTTAAAAAGTCATGGATCTGGAGCAACTCTCGATCCCTTGTTAAGTCGAACCCATCAGCATTATTGCCAAATCACCCCTATTGAGGAAATTGAAAGCAGTTTTTATACTCGCTTGATTACTCTTGATAGACCTGGCGCAATTGGACAAATAGGTACTTGTTTTGGTGAAAATAATGTCAGTCTGCAGTCATTGGTTCAAATTGGTCTAGAAGCAGGTCAAGCCGAACTAGTAGTAGTGAGTCATAACGTCAAAGAACAATTTTTTCGCCAAGCACTTGAATCCATCAAACAATTAGAAGCTATCAAGAGCATTCCAAGCGTGATCCGCGTACTCGAGTAAAAAAAGCATGAAAAACTTGTCAATTTATATACATTCAGCCTCGCAATGTCTGACAGACCACCAATCTCATGGAGAGGGATTAATTTGCTTTTCCTTGCTCAACGGATTGGCCAAGCGTGGCCATAAAATTTATGCCTATGCCAGACATTCAGATATTCTAGAAAAAAGCGATAATCTCCAAGTCAAAACTGGAGGCAAACACATTGTCCCTGCTGATTCTCTGGCATCTTGGGAACACCTGCGCAGAGGCGATAAATTATTGCATAGTTTAGCTGATGAGATTGACTTTGATCTTGTTTGGTATATGTCGCCATGCGGGATTGACTGTCCTTCTGTTCCCCAAACTTTAGGAAAACCATTGGTGATTGGCCCTCTCTATTACAGTTGGCCTGAAAATGCAGAAAATAAAGCTATGCTCAGTAAGCCAAGATTTGGCATAGGAATTAGACCACTAGTGGTTCCGTTCGCCCAAAGAGGTTGGCAAAATACATTGGAATCAGCTTCTTTGATAATATCTTGTACACCCAAACAAACTGAGACTATACAAATTGAGTATCCCAATTCTCAGGCTCTTTGCTTACCTTTGATTGTTGAGCCACCTAGCGATATAGATATTCAAGCTAGAAACATTAAAGATAAAGATTACCTTAATTTAGTATTTATTGCCAATCTAGTTCCCAACAAATATCCTCTGGTTCTCTGCCAAGCTGTAAAAATCTTAAAAGACAATGGACTCAAGGTCAAAGCAGCCTTGCTAGGCGATGGTGTAGAACGAGAAAATTTAGAAAAGTTCATTTATCAAGAAAATTTAGCAGATGTCATAACTCTCAAAGGAAGAGTATCTAATAAAGAAGTATATGATTATTTGCTCAATGCAGATTTACTGGTTTCAACATCACTTGGTGAACCATATGGTCGCAATATAGCAGAAGCAATGTGTGTTGGAACTCCAGCTATCTGCCATAATTCAGGTGGACCAGCCGAGATAGTCACAAATGGAGTTGATGGAATATTGGTTAACGATCTAACGGGTGAGGCTTTTGCTCAGGCTATAAGAGAGATTTATAACGATCCCAATCTATGGCAATCTCTTTCAAAAGAAGCAATCTTAAAATCCAAAAATTGGACTAATGAAGCTGTTCTTTCTCGTTTAGAATACGCACTACTAGAACTACGTGCTAGATACAAAAACAAGGTGACATAAAATATACAATCATTGTTACTAAATCAATTGATTGATTCTAAAAAAGTATGAATATTCTAGAGCGTTGGCTTCTAAAGTTAAGATTTAATGTCTGGGACAGAATGAAGATTAATTCCTTTACAAGTTTTGATCTTTCTCATTCACAATTTGGTGAGGATATGATCGTCAGATATTTGACTCTAGAAACAAAAGATGGAATATATTTGGAGACAAAAAAAGGTTTCTATGTCGATATAGGCGCGCATCATCCAGTGTTTTATTCCAATACATACTATCTCTATTGTAAGGGCTGGAGAGGTATCAATATTGATGGAATTCCCGGCATAATGGAATCTTTTAACGTTTTGCGCCCTAGAGATATAAATTTAGAATTATTATTATATCCACAAAAAACATCAGAAAAAATCGAATATTATATTCTCAATGAACCTGCTTACAATACCCTTGACAAAGATATGGCTAAACAAGCAATTTCTCAAGGATACAAATTACTGGAAAAAAGACAGATTCAAACAAGTACTCTTGAAGATATTCTAGATTCCTATTTACCTAAAGATACTGAAATTGACTTAATGACAATTGATATAGAAGGCTTAGATGAAGCTATCTTAATGTCCAATGACTGGAATAAGTACAAACCTAAAATTTTAATTTTCGAAAAGCACAATGTGGATTTTGCCGATATAGTAAATTTGCCAATAGTCCAATATTTGAGTAGTTACGGTTATAAAATCGATTCAAAATGCGGACCTTCGATTATCATGAAACTCGAAGTGAGAGACTATTTTTAATTTTTAGTCCTAGCTTGTCGAGACAGCTAACATTTCTTTTACGTTTCCAGAGTAAACAACTGCTAAAATGCTTTATAACTATACATCTGTCTAAAAGTGCTATGCAGGAATTTTTTGAAAATGTGGCCCGTTACCCTAGATACTTGATTAGTTTGATCTTGGGAATATTTATAGCGGCATTCGATAGTTTAAAGCCATTGTTCTCAAAAGGTCCTTGGAGTGCCATAGCTACCATTGGTATTCTTTTAGGTGGCTTTGCCTTTATGTTTTTCACTCTTAAAGCTATGTTAGGCTTAACAAGTACCTAGATTTCCCTGCAGCGTTATTTAAGAGGGGGTTTTACCTAATGGCAACAGATAGAAGAATTTCTCGAGTTTCTTCATTGATTAAGCGTGAAGTGAGCATGCTGCTCATGAATGAAATTAAAGATGATAGAGTTGGCGCTGGTATGGTAAGTGTGACTGATGTCGAACTTTCCGGTGACATGCAACATGCCAGAATTTTTGTCAGTATCTATGGAACACCACAGGCCAAGGCAGAAACTATGGAGGGACTCAAAGCTTCTACTAGTTTTGTTCGCAAGGAACTAGGTCAACGTGTACGCTTGAGAAGAACACCCGAAGTAGTATTTATCGAAGATACTTCCTTAGAAAGAGGAGATAGAATTCTACGGCTAATAGACCAAGTCAGCCCAAGTGATATCCCCTCTGAAGAAGGGATTTAAAAGTGGATATTTCCCGCAGCCAAATCGCTCAAATGATTGTAGTTCGAGCATCTGGACATTTGCTTGACCACCAGAGGGAATATCCGCAATGGGAACCGATTGAAGCAGATCTTCGCTATTGGCTAAGCGATCTCAATGTTGGGGGAGTAATTCTTCTAGGTGGTAATGCTGTAGAAGTAGCCCAGCGGACTAAGCAACTGCGCAGTTGGAGTAGTCAACCACTTTTAATAGCAGCAGATATTGAAGAAGGAGTAGGACAGCGATTCAATGGTGCTACTTGGTTTCCTCCACCAATGGTCTTAGCTGAAATTGCCAAAGAAGATGAATTTAAAGCAATTTGTTATGCAATGCAGATGGGGATGATCACCGCCCAAGAAGCTTTAGCTATTGGTATAAACTGGCTATTGGCACCAGTGGTTGATGTCAATAATAATCCAGACAATCCGGTAATCAATATCAGAGCCTTTGCTGATACTCCTGAGATGGTAAGCAAGTTAACTAGAGCTTTTATTAAAGGTGCTCAATCTCTGCCGGTTTTGGCTACAGCTAAACATTTTCCTGGACATGGGGATACTTCTAGCGATTCTCACTTGGAATTACCAATAATTGAACATGAGCTAGAGCGGCTAAATAAAGTAGAACTGGCACCTTTTGTTAGTGCAATTTCTGGCAAAGTAGCTAGTATCATGACTGCCCATTTGCTGATTCCTGCTTTGGATCAAATTTACCCAGCGACCATATCCCAAACTATTATTAAGCAACAACTGAGAGAGAGTTTAGGCTATCAAGGTTTAATTGTCACTGATGCTCTGATTATGGGAGGTATTGCCAACTTCTGCCCTGCTGATGAGTTGGCAGTTAAAGCCATAGAAGCTGGCGTAGATATGCTCTTGATGCCCGAAGATCCAGAATTGGCTATAGATGCAATATACAAAGCATTGCAAAGTGGGCGATTAGATCCCAAAGATGTTGGATACTCATTAGAGCGAATAGCATATGCCAAAAGTAAATTAGTACCATCCGAACAAGAGGATCTCTCAACGTCCCTTTACAAAAGGGACTATCAAGGGCTCTGTCACATTATTCTAGAAAAATCAATGCAGGTATCACTGCCAACGCCACCACTAATAAATAGAGCAGGCGAAAATGTCATAGTAGTTGACGATCTGCTGAATTGCCCATACCTAAATCATAATAGTCCTTCTATAGTGGTTCCTCGCTCATTTGGTTACCCTCTAAAGCTCAGAGCGCAATCAGATATAGCTCTTACAGGATCAATGATTTTGCAAATTTTTATCAGAGGCAATCCCTTTAGAGGTAGCGCAGGTCTAACTACTCAAAATAAAGAAACTTATTTAAAATTGATCCAAAATCAATCATTACAAGCTGTTATCATCTATGGCAGTCCCTATGTAGCTCAATGGTTTAAATCAGAGCTGCCTAGAGACATTCCTTTTATTTTTAGCTATGGGCAAAATGATCTAGCTCAAGCTATGGCTTGTGAGAAATTGTTTGCTCAAGTCAACCCCAGTGAGAGTTACAAAAATGATTTCACAGATTAAAAATAGACTAATATCTCTATTGTTAATGGCACTGATAATAGGCGGCTTTTTGTTTTTAAGTGGCAATCCCACCATAGCCGGTGTTCCCAGTTCTATTATTTTCAAGTTCTTGGGAGATTCAAAGGCTGTGGCTGCTTTTTTTAGTCAAGATAGACAGATGCTACATGACCAGTTGCAAAAAATAGGAATTGAAGAGGACATCAAAAATTACTACCGCCCCAAAATTGGGGATGAAATTGAGCTAGATAGATATATACATCAACTCTTTTATAATTTGACTGGCTATATTGGTCTTAACTATGATCTCAATGAGCAAAAAGAACTAGTTTTAAACGAATCAGGAAAACGAAGACTGCAAGATGAGATTAAAAACCGAATTTTAAATGAGAAAGAGTTTATCAGTTAGCCAAAAATTAGCACTTATAGTTCATGTCGCAAACTTTACTTAACAATCGCTATAAGATAGTTTCTAGCTTAGCTAGAGGAGGTTTTGGTGAGACTTTTTTGGCGGTTGATACTCACTTACCATCTGGTAAAAAATGTGTAATTAAACAACTCAAACCACCTCAAGAAGTAGTCCAATCAGCACAATGGTTGAAAGAACGTTTTGAAAAAGAAGCAATTATTCTAGAAGAGTTGGGCAATAACTGCTCTCAAATCCCAAAACTCTATGCTTATTTCTCTGAAGAGGGAAATTTTTATTTGGTACAAGAATGGATTGAGGGCATGACTTTGGCTGAGCTACACCATAAAGGTGGCAATTTTTCAGAAAGCGAGGTTGAAGAACTTCTAATTGATATTTTGCCAGTGCTTGATTATATCCACAGTCAGCAGATTATCCACCGAGATATTAAACCGGACAATATTATTATTAGAAAGTCTGATGGAAAACCAGTTTTAATAGATTTTGGGATTATTAAAGAGAAAGTCACTACCCAAATTAGAAGCAATAAAAAATCTTCTATAATTCTAGGAACTCCTGGTTATATGCCCTCAGAGCAGGCTGCAGGCCGTCCTGTGTATTCCAGTGATCTCTATAGTTTAGGTTTAACGGCAGTATTTATGCTGACGGGTCAAAATGCAGAAGATTTTGCCGTAGATCACAATACAGGCGAGCTGCTTTGGAGAAATGCGCTTAAAAATTCACACTCGCAATTAATAACTATTTTAGAGCAGGTGATCAGATTTCATCCAAGAGATCGTTTTTCTTCTGCCGCAGAAATGTTAGCTGCCCTCAAGAGAGTTCCCTCTCAGTCAGTTACTCGCGTTTTGAGCAAAACTAAAGTAATTACTCCCGCAACTTCTAATAAAAAACAAGAAAATTACCAACAAAAGCCACGCAAAAAAGGTTTAGGATTTCTATCTTGGCTGGCAATATTTGCAGTATCTTTTGGAGGATTTATACTGGGTTTTAACCTAATCAGATGGCAATCAGTAATCAACAAAAGCGAACAAAAAACCATCCCTTCAACAGTAACTAGCCCCTCAATCAGCATTACCCCCGAACCAGAATCAACTCCTAAACAATATCGACGAAAAAAAAGAAGGAGACGATCTATCGAATCATCTCCAAAACCGACTCCACAACCAACAGAAAGCATTGATCTCTCACCCAAACCAAAGCCGATGCCTACAAGTGAGCCATCACTTAAGCCAGAGGTTCGATTGCAAACACCAACGCCTTCTTATACCCCTACACCAGAAGCTTCTCGTAAATCTGAACCTTCGACAACGCATGTGATACCAGTAGAGCCTCCCGGAACGCAGATTATCCCAGTAGAACCTCCTCCCCCAGAGAGAATACCAGAGCCCTCTCAGCAATAGACAATCTCAATTTTAGAAGCTTTATCTATCATCAATACGATTTAATTTGGTATCAATTTAAAATTTAGCTCTTGGAAAGTCTTAGAAGATTTATCGATAGTAATACTTAAGGGATTGGCAGATTGGCCGGAGATTTGCACATTGTATTTATCCTGCTCTAACCCTTCTAGAAAATATACTCCAGCTTCATTGGTGATAGAGAAAATACGTTGTGAATTGGGATTGGTTGGTATAGCCTCGACTTTAGCTCCATTGATAGGTTTACCTTTAGCATCAGTGACAATTCCCGAGATTGTGTAGGATTGAACCAGAGGTACTTGTACGGGGGTATAGGTTCCGGCTACTACATTGACAGCTAGCGCTTCAACCTTGGCTTTCCAATCGAGAGGATAGCCTGAAGGATCTAGATCTATGCGGTAAGTACCTGGTGGTAAGCGGACCAAAATACCATTACTAGTAATGGTGGCCTGTGAGGGAAACAGTTCTTTATTGTTGATACGAATCAGGTTGATATCAGTATAGAGCTCCTCGCTAGAATTGTAATTACCACTGTGCTCACGGTCATAAAAAGGCTGAATTAACAATCCTCCAGAGGTTCTAAAGTAATCTACATTGCGATCACTAGGATGGATTCCATTTTGCAAATTAAGGTCTGAAACCAGATTAATACTGACGCTAGATTGATTGGAACTTAGGGAAATATTTTGATATCTAATTTGCAGAGAGCATCCCGGAATGATATCAGTACCAATGGCGGCAATGATTCCAGAACCATAAGTCCCCATACCATAGCCAAGTTCAATATCCCAAACATGATTATTATTAATAGAAAGAGCTTGGGATCTATAACGAGCTCTCAAGGTGAGCAGATCTTCTTTAGTAGGCGGCTGGTTGTTGCTATTGTAGTCGAGAATCAAGGAGATACCAGAATCATTCGGCGCAATGCGAGAAATATCATAGACAATCTCTGATTGGATCCCAACATCATTGCCTTGAACTGTGATTGATATATTGGCAAAATATTCACTCAAGCTCCAACTCAAGGAGCTATTGCTGCTAATGCTCAAACTTGCTGAGGTAGATCCCATGTTGAATTGGCCTGTTACCCCGGCTCCGTTGTAACTATCATATGTACCAGCTAAGTTAAAGAAAGAAAAAGGATGCCAGTTAGCTTGAAGGTGGCTACTATTTTCATTACTAGTAAAAGAAGCAGAAAAATTATTAAAAGGGGTAAATTGAATATTGCTATTGAGAATAAATCTACTACCAGTAATCACAGTAGCTGCTACTGTCAGAGGAATAATTTTCGGTTGATAAAATATCTCCCCAAAACCGCCTATTTTTCCATCATAAATCCCACCAGCTCCTATGGTCAGGTTGTCAGCTAGACCCCAGCGACCATAAATCCCCCCCCGAAAATTAGAAAAATTGAAATTTTCAAGAGTATTTTGATTATTATTGCCAGAGAGTCTATTCATGCCAGCAGACACTACTAAGGCGCTAGCGCCAGTAGGAATTTGACCAGCTACTAAGGTGAAGCTCATCTGCCGGATTTCTGGAACAGCAGAAAGCTGACCTTTTGGGTAAAGTAATAGTCTGTAATCATTGCCAATAGAATCGTTACCGACTATGACATTATCAAAGTAGTAGCTCCCGGATGAATCTACCAAAACCTCAGCGACAACATGATTATTAAAGCCACGCACTAATCTAACCAAGGTTCCCGGTGTAGTTTGCCCAGAGACAGTTTGACCAATTTGGTTAGATTGCAATCTAGAGCGGACATCTATAGCACCACCACCGAGTGTAGATGGAGACTGAGGAGTAAAACCAAAGCGATCTATAAGGGTAAAACCCCAATAATTGCCACTGATGGTTTGATTATTCTGTTGATAGAAGCTAGGCCAAAAGACTGATTGGGCTCCGATGATGTAGTCGATCTGGGGACTTTGTTTGAGGTATTGGATCGTGGCAAAATTCCACTGTCCAAGGTTTTCAATTTTCGACTGGGCTATATCAAAGTAAAAACTACCGCCAAAAATCGTACCGTAGCCGGTCATTTCACCAGAAAAGTTTAAGGGTTGATTGCCACCGGCAGAACCAGAAAAAGACTGCTGCAGGGCTGAAAATGCAAAATTGGGCGCAGCTATAGTAGGCAATCCTGAGAAGTTCAATGATGACTGTTGAATGATTTCATCTTGGTCATCTTTAACCTCAGGAACGTTTAAAACCAAGGCATATTCATTTATGTCGAATTCAACCTTGATTCCAAAGATGGTTTGGAGATCTTTGGGAGTGAAAAATTGACCCAATTTAGGATCACTGCCGAGTTTTTCTGGATCGATTGTGACAATGCTAAAGGAGCTATGTAGTTCTAATTTACCGTCTGGCAGTTTCTTGCTAGTGATATTGAGAGCTTGGATGATTGAATCGTAGGGAATATGCCAAGCATCAAAATTTACAGCGGACTTACCATCTTCTTTACCCCACACCTGAATACTCGAGAGGGCATTGCGCTTACCGATATTAACTCCAATAGGAAAATAATTAAAGCCCTTGGTATCTGCTGCGGTAGGATTTGGATTTAGTGTACTATTGCCTGCCCAAACTGCTGGAGTAGTCAAAACAAGTGTGGAGCTAGCAAGAAGTGTAAAAATATATTTGAAAAAAATAGACACAGCAAAAACCCCTCAGCTTAGAAAGATCTAAGTTGAAACTGACGTTAACTAAATAGCGAGCTTATTTTTTGGGTATAACTATATCTACTGCAAAGGGCAATGAACCGGGCTGCTCATCTATTTTCCAGCTCAAGGTACCACTTAATTGATAGGAGCCAGGAGCAGGCGGGGCGGCGGCTTTAGGGTCTTTTGAGGATAACAGCAGGTTTCTAGAGCCCTCTCTGGTGACACTGGTATGTTTAATATCGCCGCCTTGGATCTCCTTATCAGCTTGTTTTAAGATCCAAGTCCCTTCGCTATAGGCAGATACTTTACCACTATTGCTAACTAGTATTAGTATGCTTTTGCTTTGGGCATCCCAATGAGCGCTTTCTACTTTGAGTATAGGAGCAAGATCTCCTTTTCTTACTAAGACTGCTACCCCAATTCTGGTCTTGACAGCTACAGTTGAACCATTTTTGTCGGTCTGTTTAATTTCTTTGAGCGGTTCGGTGAAGATCATGGTGCGATATTCTCCATCTTCAGCGCTAGGCGGTAGTACTACGTTAAATCTTACTTTTCTGGTAGCACCAGCTTCTACGTCTAGTTCTCTGGGGGAAAACTGCAGATAGGGGGTCAGGTCACTCGGTCCAGAAGAGATAATTGTAAAGCCTTTATCTTTATCAAAAGTATAAAAAGAAGTATAAACCCTAGCTCTAAATGGTTCATTGCTATTGTTGACTACAGTAAAAAAGCCTTTAGCTTGTCCTCTTTCGGCTTTTGTTTCGATTACCAAAGGAGCAAGGGAAATTTGAGCACGTGCTGGAATAGTCCAAGCAGTAGCCAAACCAACAGTAGAAGCAGCAATGATTGTTTTTAAGTTGAATCTTTGGAGGGTGAGCATAGACATTAGGATCCGACGGCGGTGATTGTTGCTGTATAGATGTAAGTACCAGGAAGTACTACGGTTGGATAGGTTATCGTAAAACTTACGCTAACAGTGGGATCATTGAGATTAGTAACTGTTAAAGTAGTACCTGAACCGTAGGTGGGAGAGTATACATTGCCCGCACTGGTAGTAAGCATAGCTTTGAGGCTACTGGCCTGGGTTGCTCCATCTCCTCCGTTTCTAATGGGATCGCTTACAGTAAGGGTAGTTGGCGCATTTACAGTAATTCCAAGGGAAGCTGT
>Ga0194055_10000078_pt1 | contig 66161 bp, 53 predicted proteins | sample SepL449m_MetaG_FD_155482 | JGI IMG/M metagenome (GOLD analysis project Ga0194055, IMG submission 155482) | Anoxic zone freshwater microbial communities from boreal shield lake in IISD Experimental Lakes Area, Ontario, Canada - Sep2016-L442-9m | ecosystem: Environmental > Aquatic > Freshwater >... | reverse complement strand
TCGAGGCCAGCACCACAAAGCCGTCCATTCCCAACAACGCGGTCGCGCCGCTACTACCGTGATCCATGTCCCGTGTCCTCCGCTCTCGCTGGCTTAGTAACCGCAAGAATCGGAGGCCACGGGGCCTCAGTGGTGGATGCCTATGGGAGGGTCACCGGCTGAACACCACCCCACGCCTCAACGCGAAGAGCCGCTAATCGTTCTGCCGTCTAGGCGAGGAGGCGTCGGACCCAGTGGAGAGGATCGGCGACGAGCGCTACTTCGGGCACCTCCGAGGTGAAGGCTGGAAAATCGACCGAATCGGAACGGTCAGTCGTGGATCGCTGGGCCGTACTGGACGTCGTAGGCGTCGGCCAGTTCGTACAGGGCCTTCTTGCCATCCCCGCGGAACGAGGACCCGTGCATCAGTGCCAGGGTATTTGGCTCCAGATCGCCGAGCATTCGCATGATCGCAGTGGTGTCTGGCGCAAGGGATGTGCTTCGAAACAGCGCCTCTGCTTCCATCGCCGGACCGACGATGTCGCTCTCGGTGACCGCTGGACCATTGCCCAAGTGGGTGAAAAGGTCGCCACATAGAAGAGTGCCGGTCGTCTCTTCGAACATCACTCTCGCGTCCCATCCGTGAGGAACGTGGGGAGTATCGATGTGTCGCAATCGGCGACTTCCGAGCTCCAATACCTCGCCGTCCGCCATGGCCAAGGGTGCCCGATCCGCCATCTCCTGAATCGACACGAGGCAACTCAGCGCACCTTGTGCAACCTCGGCATTGGGCGCTGCCTCTAAAAACTGATTCATCGAACCGCACTCGTCGGACTCGACATGTCCAAATGTGATCCAGCGGAGCGATGCGACTGGCAGAACAGTCTCGATCGCCTCGCAAACGGAGGGGAACATCGATCGATGGCCCGTATGGAAGAGCAGCGGCATCTCATCATCGATCAAGAACTGATTGAACGTGAATCCCTCGGGCCCGATGTCTGGCACAAGGGTGGACAACCTGTAGATGGACGGCGCAATCTCCTCGACGGTGGTAGCCATGAGCAAGACTCCTCTTTCCAATGGGCCCGACCACCTAGTCCACTGCAGGTGGCACGGAAGCGGGCAGTCACTTGGGTGGCCACCTACCGAAAGACACTACCGGTTATGACGCCCCAACCTGACGAAAACATGATGACCCCAGCCCGAGACAGAAGAGGGTCAACCGTAAGCCCGACCACGCTCCGTGGCCGCCGGTCGCTCAGGAAGAGGATGGGTCAACCGTAAGCCCGACCACGCTCCGTGGCCGTCGGTCGCCCAGGAAGCGGCTTGTTCATCCGCAACCACCCTCGCTCCGAACCAGACAGTGACGCCAACCGGCGTTTGGGGCAATAGCTCGCAATCAGCAATCAACAGAGGAGAAACTAAATGAAGCATCGCATCTTGGGCTTGATAGGGGCAGCAGCCCTCGTGGCCGGGCTGGCAGTGACATCGGCTGGTCCCGCTGGCGCCGACTCGTGGTCCCGCGGAGGCGGTAGCCAGGCACCTTCGGCCAACCTGAACGTGGTACATGGCATTCCTGGTCTCGCTGTGGACATCTACGTTGTGAAGAACTTCAACGTCTCCCAGGCCAAGCAGCTAAGCAACGTCACCTTCGGCACTGCGGCTAATTTGAGCACGGCGTTGCCCGGATTCATCACTCCCGGCTTCTACATCATCGACATCGTCGCCCACGGCGGCAACCCGTTCAAGCCGGTCCTGCTGACCTCGACGTACCTCGGAGCAGGTCAGAGCAAGACAGCGGTGGCCTACATCAGCGCCTCCACTTCCGGCGTCGCCGGCAGTCCCACGTTGACCGTGTTCAACAACAACGTTTCGACGACCAATGGCCACGCCCGCGTGAGTGTGGCCCACACGGCAGTTGCCCCGACGGTCGGCGTGTGTGCTGCGGGCACGGTTCCTCTGGTCCCGGCGTTCTCCAACGGCCAACAGGCTGCTGCCGTCGTTCCGGCTGGCTCCTACAGCGTGACCGTCACGGCACCGAATGACTGCTCCACCGTGCTTGCCGGTCCGATCGGGCCGGTGACCCTGGCCGCCGACACGACCACGTTGGTCTATGCCATCGGCTCCTACCCGTCCACCTTCACCGTGGCCTCGCTGGTCATTCCCAATAACTCGACCCCTTCCTTCCCCGGATGGGGCGGTCACATCTGAGTCACTAACACCTTTCACCAGTGCCGCACGGAAGCACCGGACACAGCCGCAAGGCCGTGTCCGGTGCTTCTTGCTGTCGGAGGCAGGCAGTTGCGCGCCTAATGATGCCGATGCACGTCAGGGGGGTATCCCCGGCCGCCAGAAGCGGGGGACGGGCAGTCGTGTGTGCTGGTAGATCGAATCATCCGAGGAGCCAGATAGCCCGGAGTGCCGACGATCTAATCGGCCACGAACCCCAAGTGCTCCCAGAGCGCCGGGATCGTGCCGGTCATAGGTGGCCCTTGCGGTTCCGAGTCCGGCAAGACTGCACTGGCGGTGGCGAGGCCCGATACGGTGCCAAGGCGTGACACTCGTTCTCGTCAATGGCAATCCTGAGACGGCAGCAATCTGGCCGCCGCTCATCAGCGAGTTGGGGCGAGATGACACCTTGACCCTCTCCCCTCCGGGCTTTGGCGCACCGCTGCCCGACGGGTTTGGTGCAACCTTTGACGACTACGTGGCCTGGCTGACTGGGGAGCTTGAAGACATCGGCGAACCGGTTGACCTGCTCGGCCACGACTGGGGTGCCAACTTCACCATTCGGTTGGCGTGCGAACGACCAGACCTGCTTCGTTCGTGGTCCGTTGACACGGCTGGGTGCTTCGCTCCGGGTTACCTCTTCGATGATGTGCCCTGCCACGTCTGGCAGACACCTGGTGCTGGAGAAGCGGCCATCGCCGGATGGCTGGCACTGGGGGTCGAGGATCGAACCAGCATCAACGAGTCGATGGGCATGACGCCGGAGGTGGCGGGAGCACTGGCCGAAGCCCTTGATGACGACATGGGTCGATGCATCCTCGCTCTCTACCGCTCCGTACCTGAAGCGGTGCTCTCGCATTGGGGGCAGGAGGTCTCCGCAGCTTCGGCTCGACCCGGTCTCGTCATCGTTCCCGCCGAGGACGAGTACACCGGCGGTGAGGCCCGGCATCGCTGGATCGCCGAGCGGGCTGGAGCGAAGGTCGCCGTCCTGGAAGGGGTCGGCCACTGGTGGATGGTGCAAGATCCCGTCGCTGGTGCAGCCGCGTTGCGGCGGTTCTGGGATGGGATCTAGAGGCTGGCAATGCATGTGGAGATCACGTTCCGCTGACTGCATTTGGGGAACCCCTAAACGCTGGCTTGGAGATCCACTTCGCACGGTAAACAATGCCCAGCGGGCCGGGTCGCAATCCTGATGATGACCGGTCATCTGCGACCCGACGCCCGGGCAGGGCGCCCCGGCCGAGAATCGAACCCGGGTTTCCGCTGAGTCAGTGCAGGACCGTCATCCAGACCCAGGGCCCATCACGGAAACTAGGTGGGGGCTGTGACAGCGCCGCTGGTAGCCTGTAGCCAGTCAGTGCAGGATCGTTGTCACGCAGAGGGGCCCATGGGGCCCCTCTTGCGCGCTATGCGGTAGGGACACCCCCCGCACCTGAACGCCGGTCATGAGCGCAGGTCGGGCCGGGGTTTACCGGCTCTACGCGATGAGGCGTGGGAGGCGGCCGTCGACAACCGCAGTCACGGTCACCCCTGCCGTGGAATCCGCGCAGTACCAGGCGCCTGCTGGCCCCAGGCGGGTTCTGGGGCGACCGGGTATAGTCGGGGTCTGACCGTGAAGCGGGTCCCGTGAGGCCCGTACGGACAGGAGGACGAAGTGGCCGAACGCGAACGCAGTCATACCCGCCCGCGGGGTGCTGTATTCATTCCCCGGGTTCAAGTCATGTCGGCAGACGACGTGAGACGAGCCATCACCCGCATGGCTCATGAGATCGCCGAGCGCAACCGTGGGCTCCACAATGTGATCCTGGTCGGCCTGCAGACCGGCGGCGTCGGCATTGCCCAACGCCTAGCCGAGACCCTGGCCGAGGTCGAAGGGGCCGACGTGCCCGTCGGAACACTGGACGTCGCCTTCTACCGTGACGACATCGGCCTGCGCCCGGTGCTCCCCGAGGCGACCACCGACATCACCACCGACCTGACCGGGGCCACCGTGGTGCTGGTCGACGACGTGCTCTTCACTGGACGCACTATTCGGGCCGCCCTGAACGCCCTAGGTGAGTACGGCCGGGCCCAGGTGGTCGAGTTGGCCGTGATGGTCGACCGCGGCCACCGCGAGCTGCCCATCCGCCCTGACTACGTGGGTAAGAACCTGCCGACCAACCGCGAAGAGATGGTGGACGTCTCCGACGAGGGCGTCTCTATCGGTGAGTTGGTCAATCGGTGAGCGCATTCCCCACTCACCTGCTCAGCATGGACGACCTCGATGCCGACGACATCGCCGAGGTGCTCCGAGTGACCGACTCGTTCGCCGAAGTCGGCCGCCGGGCCAACCCGAAGGTGCCGACCCTGCGCGGGCGCACTGTGGCCACCTTGTTCTTCGAGGACTCCACTCGGACACGGATGTCCTTCGAGACCGCAGCCAAGCGGATGTCGGCCGATGTGTTGTCGTTTGCGGCTGGCTCGTCCTCGGTCAAGAAGGGCGAGTCACTGCGCGACACCATCGAGACCATCCAGGCCATCGGCATGGACGCCGTCATCATTCGCCACAGCTCGTCGGGCGTGCCGGCCCGGGTGGCCGAATGGGTGGACAGTTGTGCTGTCATCAACGCCGGCGACGGATGGCACCAGCATCCGACCCAGGCGCTGCTGGATCTGTACACGGTCCGCCAGTCTTTCGGCGGCGGTCAAGAGGGGCTCGATCGCTTCGCCGGGCTTCGGGTCACCATCGTGGGCGATATCCGCCACAGCCGGGTGGCGAGGTCTCAGATCAGCGCCTATGCAGCCCTGGGGGCCGAAGTGACCCTGGTGGCCCCGGCCACACTGCTGCCGCCGTCGTTGGAGGGGTGGCCCGTCGCCTCGGTCAGCCACGACCTCGACAGCGTCCTAGCCACCACCGATGTGATCTCCTTGCTGCGGCTCCAGGCCGAGCGGGGGAGCGGCGACTACGTGCCGACCATGCGCGAGTACACGATGGGCTATGCCCTGACCGCCCGACGAGCACTGCAGCTTCCGCCCGAGGCTGTCATCCTCCACCCGGGCCCGATGGTCCGAGGGGTGGAGATCGCCTCCGAGGTGGCTGAGCTGCCCTCGGCCCGGATTACCGATCAGGTGGGCAACGGCGTAGCGGTGCGCATGGCCGTGCTCTTCCTCCTCCTCGGCCAGGGCGCACGGGAGGCCGACCTCAATGAGTGAAGGACACGCGATGGGAACCATGCCCGAGCTGCTCATCCGGGGCGGCACGGTCATCGACCGCACCGGCGAGCGTCGAGCCGACGTCCGTGTGGTGGACGGCACAGTGGTCGAAGTGGGCAAGGGGCTATCCGCTAGTGCTGGCGCCACCGAACTCGACGCCGGCGGCTGTGCGGTCACCCCGGGTCTGGTCGATCTGCACACCCACCTGCGCGAGCCGGGACGCGAAGAGGCTGAGACCGTGGAGTCCGGGACCAGGGCTGCCGCCTTGGGCGGGTTCACCGCCGTGGTGGCCATGCCCAACACCGATCCACCGCTCGATTCGGCCGAGTCGGTCCGCAACGTGTTCGCTCTGGCCGAAGGGGCCATGGCCCAGGTGGCCGTGGCCGGTGCCATCACGGTAGGTCGGGCCGGCGAGCGGCTGGCACCCATGGCCGAGTTGGCTGCCCTAGGGGTGCGCTTGTTCACTGACGACGGGGACGGGGTGCAGTCGGCGGGCTTGATGCTCCGGGCCCTGCAGTACGCCACCGGACTCGGGGTGACGCTCGGTCAGCACTGCGAGGACCGCAGCCTGGCCGCCGGCGGCACCATGCACGAGGGTGCCTGGTCCAGCCGACTCGGACTCCCGGGCATGCCGTCCGAGGCCGAAGAGGTCATGGTCGCCCGGGACATCGCACTGTCCCGCGCCACCGGTGGGCGGGTCCACTTCCTCCACCTGTCGACGGCTGGTTCGATCGACCTGGTCCGGCGGGCCCGGGCCGAGGGAATCCCGGTCACCGCCGAGGTCGCTCCCCACCACTTCACCCTGACCGATGGGTGCACCTCGACGTACGACCCCATCTTCAAGGTGAACCCGCCACTGCGCACGCAGTCCGATGTGGACGCGGTCAAGGCGGCGCTGATGGATGGCACCGCCGATGCCATCGCCACCGACCATGCACCGCACTCGCCGGAACTGAAAGACCTTCCCTTCGACCAGGCCCCTCCCGGGATGCTCGGTCTGGAGACCGCCCTGGCCCTGGCCATCACCGAACTCGACCTTACGTTGGAGCGCATCGTGGCACTACTCAGCTGGCAGCCGGCAGTCATCGCCGGGTTGGATCCGGATCACGGCGGCCGCCAAGGCGGTCCGATCGCCCCGGGGGCGGTGGCCAATCTGTGCGTCATCGACCCCACCGCCACCTGGACGGTGGACCCGAAGTCCATGGCCTCGAGGAGCCGGAACACGCCCTACAGCGGGCGCACGTTGACCGGGCGGGTCCGCCACACCGTCCTGGCCGGCGAGCCGGTCGTGATCGACGCCGAGGCCCAGCGATGAGCCCCCGCCTCGGCACTGTGCACCGGGAACCGGCCCTGCTGGTCCTGGCCGACGGATCAGCCTTCGAAGGAGAGGCATTCGGGGCCGTGCCTGACGACGGGGTCTCCACCGGCGAGGCCGTGTTCAACACGGTGCTGTCGGGCTATCAAGAGGTGATCACCGATCCCTCCTATGCCGGCCAAGTGATCGCCTTCACCTATCCCCACATCGGTAACTACGGGGTCAACCCCACTGATGACGAAGCGACCCGGCCGCACTGCAGCGGCGTGATCGTGCGTGATCTGGCCGACGCCCCGTCGAACTGGCGCTCTACCGGCTCACTCGAGGAGTTCCTGGCCGGCCATGGGGTGTCCGGCATCACCGGCATCGATACCCGCCGCCTCACCCGCCACCTGCGCGACCACGGTTCGGTCCCGTGCGCCTTCGGAACCGCATCGGAGTCGGTTCTGCTGGCTGCCGCCCGATCAGCCGTTCCGACCGATGGACGCGACCTGGTCTCGACAGTGACCACTCCGGCGATGTTCACTCGGGGGAGTGGCCCGTACCGGGTGGTGGCCTACGACTTCGGCATCAAAGAAGCCATGGTCCGCCAACTCGGAGACCTGGCCACGGTTACCGTGGTACCCGCTTCCACCCCGGCCGACGCGGTGCTCGACCTCGGCCCGGACGGGATCTTCTTGTCGAACGGCCCCGGTGACCCGGCAGCCCTGCCCGGGATCATCAGCGAGGTGCGGCGATTGGTCGATCACGGCACCGTGCCCATCTTCGGGATCTGCCTGGGCCATCAGTTGCTGGCCAGCGCTCTGGGTGCCACCACCTACAAGCTCCCGTTCGGCCACCACGGGGGGAACCACCCGGTCCAGCGGTTGTCGACGGGACGAGTGGAGATCACCTCTCAGAATCACAACTATGCGGTGGCCGCCGACTCGCTGGGCGCCACCGAGGTGACCCACGTCAATCTCAACGACGGGGTCATCGAGGGACTGTGCAGCACTGATCTGCCCGCCTTCAGCGTGCAGTACCACCCCGAGGCCGGACCCGGCCCCCACGATGCCCGCTATCTCTTCGAGGAGTTCAGGATGCTGATGGATGCCAACGGCGGCCCCAGTGGTGCAGATGCCAACGGCGGCCCCAGTGGTGCAGATGCCAACGGCGGCCCTAGTGGTGCAGATGCCAACGGCGGCCCCAACGGGCAGGTGCGCTGATGCCGCGCCGCGACGATCTCCAGTCGATCTTGGTCATCGGCTCGGGCCCGATCGTGATCGGCCAGGCCTGCGAGTTCGACTACTCGGGGACCCAGGCCTGTCGCGTGCTGGCCGAAGAGGGCTACCGGGTAGTGCTGGCCAACTCGAACCCGGCCACGATCATGACCGACCCGGGCATGGCGGATCGGACCTACGTCGAGCCCCTCGACCCCGATGTGCTGACTGCCATCATCGAGCGGGAGCGGCCCGACGCCCTGCTGCCCACTCTGGGCGGCCAGACGGCCCTCAACTTGACCATGGCCCTGTTTGAGCGAGGTGTCCTTGGGGCCAACAATGTCGAGGTCATCGGAGCCAACCCCGAGGCCATCGCCACGGCCGAGGACCGTGAGAAGTTCAAGGCCGCTATGCAAGAGATCGGCCTGTCGGTCCCGGCATCGGGCTTCGCCCACTCCCTCGACGAGGCCATGGCCATCGGCGAGTCGATCGGCTACCCGATCATGGTGCGCCCGAGTTACATCTTGGGAGGAGCCGGCACCGGCATCGCCCAGAACCCCGAAGCGCTGATCCAACTGGCCGCCGAGGGTCTCGACGCCTCGCCCATCAGCGAGGTGCTCGTCGAGCGCTCCATCGCAGGACAAAAGGAGTACGAGCTCGAAGTCATGCGTGACTACGCCGATAACTGCGTAGTGATCTGCTCCATCGAGAACTTCGACCCGATGGGAGTACACACCGGCGACTCGATCACCGTGGCCCCAGCGCAGACCCTGACCGACGTCGAGTACCAGGAGATGCGCGACGCCTCGTTCGCCTGTATCCGACGCGTGGGAGTGGAGACCGGCGGTTCCAACGTCCAGTTCGCTGTCGACCCGTTGACGGGCCACCAGACGGTCATCGAGATGAACCCCCGGGTATCCCGGTCATCTGCCTTGGCCTCCAAGGCCACCGGATTCCCGATCGCCAAGATTGCTGCCCGCCTAGCGGTCGGCTACCGACTCGACGAGATCACCAACGACATCACCGGGGCCACCCCAGCTTCGTTCGAACCGGTCATCGACTACGTCGTGACCAAGATCCCCCGGTGGGCGTTCGAGAAGCTGCCGGGTTCGACCGGCGAGCTCGGCACCCGGATGCAGTCGGTGGGCGAGGTGATGGGCATCGGACGGACCTTCCCGGAATCGCTGCAGAAGGCGGTCCGTTCGCTGGAGCAGGGGCGGTCCGGACTCAACGCCGACCCGTCGGAGTCGGCCGTCGATGACGTCGCCCTCGAACAACTGCTCGACGACGTGGCCGTGGCCACACCCGAGCGGCTCTACCAGCTCGAGTCGCTGCTGCGCCGCGGGGTGTCGGTCGAGGACCTCAACGAGGCCACCGGCATCGACCCGTGGTTCCTGTCCGAGATGGCCAAGATCACCGACGCCCGGATGGCCCTCGACCTACGGGTCACCCTCGGGACCACCGTGGCCGATCTGGACCGTCGCGACTGGCGGCGTATGAAGCGCCTCGGGTTCTCCGATGCCCAACTGGCCCACTTGCTGGGTGACGCCGTGTCGGTGGCCGATGTGCGGGCCGCCCGGGTGATAGCAGGCGCCCCGGTGACCTTCAAGACGGTCGACACGTGTGCGGCCGAGTTCGAAGCCCACACGCCGTACCACTACTCGACCAGCGAGGACGAGGACGAGATCCGACCCTCGGACCGCCCCCGGGTGATCATCCTCGGTTCCGGTCCCAACCGGATCGGCCAGGGGATCGAGTTCGACTACTGCTGCGTGCACGCATCGATGGCGCTGCGCGACGCCGGGTTCGAGACCATCATGCTCAACTGCAACCCCGAAACGGTCTCCACCGACTACGACACCTCCGACCGGCTCTACTTCGAGCCGCTGACCGACGAGGACCTGGCCAACGTCATCGAGGCCGAGCAGGCCGCATCACGTGGCGAGGGCCGCCTGGTGGGTGTGATTGTGAGCCTGGGAGGCCAGACCCCGCTGAAGCTGGCGGCCGGTATCGACGAGTCCCTGGTGCTCGGCACCTCGCCCGCCTCCATCGACTTGGCCGAGGACCGCGAGCGGTGGAATGCACTGTGCGGGAGCCTCGGCATTCCCCAGCCTCCCGGGGGCACGGCCACCACGGCGGCCGAAGCCGTGGTCGTGGCTGGCAAGGTCGGATATCCGGTACTGGTCCGCCCGTCCTATGTGCTCGGGGGCCGAGCCATGGAGATCGTCTACGACGACGATCGCCTGATCGAGGCAGTCGAAGCCATGTCCGGCGTCGGCGGCTCACTGGGTCGTGAGGGTGGGGTGACCGCAGACCGGCCCGTGCTGGTCGACCGCTTCTTGGAAGATGCCGTCGAGGTCGACGTGGACGCCGTGCGCGACGCCACCGGCGAGGTCGTCATCTGCGGCGTCATGGAGCACGTGGAAGAGGCCGGGGTCCACTCCGGCGATTCGGCGTGCGCCCTGCCACCCCAGACGCTGTCGGCCGAGGTCATCGCCGAGCTCGAGCGCCACGTGCGGGTCATCTGCGAGGCCCTCCAAGTCCGTGGGCTGTGCAACGTGCAGTTCGCCGTCAAGGGCAACCAGGCCTACGTGCTCGAAGCCAATCCGCGGGCCAGCCGGACCGTTCCTTTCGTGGCCAAGGCCACCGGGGTGCCGGTGGCCATGGTGGCAGCCCGAGTCATGGTCGGGGCTACCTTGGCTGAGCTGCGGGCCGAGGGGCTCCTCCGTGAGCCCGTCACCGGTCACGTGTCGGTCAAAGAGGCCGTGCTTCCCTTCAACCGGTTCCCTGGGGTGGACACCCTGCTCGGCCCCGAGATGCGATCGACGGGTGAGGTGATGGGGATCGGCTCTACGTTCGGGCTCGCCTTTGCCAAGAGCCAGATCGCCGCCGGCAACCGGCTACCCACGTCGGGCACCGTGTTCCTGTCGCTGGCCGACCGGGACAAGACGGGCGGGCTCGAGGCAGCACGCCAGTTCGCGGCCCTTGGCTTCGACATCGCTGCCACCTCGGGCACGGCTGCCCTGCTGGAGTCCGAGGGCATCTCGGTCGGCACGGTGGTGGCCAAGGTGGGGGAGGCCCACCAAGGCAATGTCGATGCTGTCGAGCTCATCGCCAGCGGCAAGGTCCATCTGGTCATCAACACGCCACGAGGCCGGGGCCCCCGGGCTGATGGCATCCATATCCGGGCCACGGCGCTGGCTCACTTGGTGCCCTGTCTGACCACGGTGGCGGCAGCCAAGGCGGCAGCGGCTGGTATCGCCGATTGGATCAGCCACCCGCTGTCGGTCCGTTCGTTGCAGGAGTACCACGAACGATGAACCGTTGGGTGCTGGCGAGTTGAGTGACGGCGAGGTGAACGACCCGGGCGCAGTTCGAGGGGGCCGAACCCGACGGGGGCGGCGATCGGACGCCCGTAGCCGGGTCGACTTGGCCGTACGGGTCGGCTCGCTCACCTTGGCCAACCCGGTGATGACCGCCTCGGGCACGGCTGGACATGGCGATGAGCTCGAGGCCTACGCCCCGCTGTCCGAGTTGGGGGCCATGGTGGTCAAGTCCCTGTCGGTCGCCCCATGGCCCGGTAATCCTGCACCTCGGGTCCACCAGGCCGGGGCCGGCATGCTCAACAGCGTGGGGCTCCAGGGACCTGGGCTCGAGGCATGGATTCGAGACGACCTGCCTCGATTGTTGGCGGTGGGGGCTCGCACGGTGGTCAGCATCTGGGGTCAGCGAGTGGACGACTACGCGCAAGCAGCCGCCATTCTGTCCGGCGTCGACGGACTGACAGCCATAGAGGTCAACGTGAGTTGCCCCAACTTGGAGGACCGGCGGCATATGTTCGCCCACTCACCGGAGTCGACCGCCGCTGTCATGACCGCCGTGTCGGCCGGGTGCCCGGGGATCCCTCTGTGGGCCAAGCTCAGCCCGACGGTGTCCGACATTGCTGAGGTGGCTGGGGCGGCCCTCGACGGCGGAGCTGAGGCGGTCACGTTGATCAACACGGCATTGGGCATGGCCATCGACATCGAGCAGCGGGCCCCGCAGTTGGGCTCGGGCCGAGCTGGTGGCGGACTGTCTGGTCCTTCGATCCACCCGATCGCCGTGCGAGCGGTATTCGATGTCCGGGCCCATCATCCCGACGCCACCATCATTGGGGTCGGTGGAGTGATGTCCGGCGCAGATGCGATCGAACTGGTGATGGCCGGGGCCGACGCCGTCCAAGTCGGCACGGCCACCTTCCGGGACCCACGGGCCCCATGGCGGGTGCTCGACGAGATGGCCCGGTGGTGTGTGGACCATGGAGTGGGCTCGGTGCGCGAGTTACAAGGTGTGGCTCACGGTTGAAGCGCACGTTGAGGAGCACGCTGAGTGGAGTCGCATGACGACAGACGGACCAAGGAGTAGTGCAGGCAATGGGTGATGTGACGAGTTCCGAAGCCTCGACCGGTGCGGAGGGGTTTGCCAGCCGAGTGGCTCGGGCTGTGGCCGACACCGGGCCGCTGTGCGCGGGGATCGACCCATCGGTCGGACTGCTGGGCGAATGGGGCTTGCCTGCCTCTGCCGACGGTGTGCGCACCTTTGGACTGCGGTGCATCGAGGCATTCGCCGGTGTGGTGCCGGTAGTGAAGCCACAGGTCGCCTTTTTTGAGCGATGGGGCTCGGCCGGCATGGCCGCATTGGAAGATGTGCTCGCCGCGGGTCGGGCTGCGGGGCTGCTGGTCATCGCCGATGCCAAGCGGGGGGACATCGGCTCCACCATGGAGGCCTACGCCTCGGCATGGCTCGACCCGATGAGCCCCCTGGTGGCCGACGCCGTCACCGCTACTCCGTACCTCGGGCTCGGTGCCCTGCAGCCCGCACTCGACCTAGCCGCGGCCAGCGGCCGTGGCGTGATCGTGGTGGTGCGCAGTTCCAACCCCGAGGGCCGGTCACTACAGGAGGCCCGCACATCTTCGCTCCAGGATGGCTCGTCCGATGGCCCGTCCGTCGAGGACATGCTCCTTGCCGCCATTGCTGAATGTAACCACGGAGGCCTGGCCGTTCCTGGAACTGTGGGTGCTGTGGTGGGTGCCACCCGGGAGCCCTCCGCCTTCGATCTGGCCGGGTTGGGGGGCGTCATTTTGGCTCCTGGTCTCGGTGCGCAAGGGGGCACGGCCGCAAGTGCTGCGGCATTGTTCGGCGGTTGCCCGAGAGGGAGCGTGCTGCCCAGTGCCTCGAGGTCGATCCTGGGAGCAGGACCCGACGTGGCCGGGCTGCGCGAGGCGGCCCGGGCCGAGTGTCAGGCGCTCGGAGACGTACTCAACTGATCTGCGCCCTTTGAGGATCGCGGCCTTACCTCTGCCCTCCCAGGTCATTGAAGGGTGGTGCACCCGGGCCCGACCTACTCCCATAGCCGGCGTTGGGGGACACGCTTTGGCGCGTAGTAGTTCCCCGACAAGCTCAGTGCTCGTAGACCTCACGTCGGTGGGCCATTCGAAGGACATGACGCGCAAGAGGGGCCCGAAGGCCCCTCTGCCGGACTACCTCGCCCTGACTGCTTCCAGGCTACCAGGCACTGTCAAACCTGCACCGTACGGCCCAGCTCACCGGGTGCTTGGCTCAGCACGTATCCCTCCACCCAGTTGCCCTGTTTGGGGCTATTCAGATCAACGGATGAGCATGGCGGCCAGGCTGAAGGCGAAGGCCGCTGCCCCGAGACACCACAGCAGTCCGACCACCCACCGGCCCCGCACCGAAGCCACCAGCGCCACGATCAGCAGAGGCGCCATGGCCAAGCCGTAGCGGCCGCTCACCGACGGGTCGACGTTGTAGGACCAGTGGATGGCATAGCCGAGGGCCACTCCACCCAGGTAGAGCACGGGGATGGAGACCAGCCCCATCCAGTGGTACCAGCGGCGGGTAGTCACGAAGAAGCCGCCTGCTGCGCCAGCAGCCAAGGCATAGACCAGAGCAGCCGACAGCACGTAGGCCAGGTTCTGCATGCGAACCGGTTCGTCGATCAAGGCGTGCGACGACGATCGGAACGGATCGAAGGAACCGGTCAGTGGAGTCAGCATCGACACTGACTCACGCATGATGTCGGTGATCCCGTTGGGTGCGGTGCGCAGCACGTGCCACGTGGCAATGGTGGCCGGATCGATGTAGGCCCGGGCGTGCGAGACGGCCGCCCAAGCGGCCACCGACAGCACGCCCCCAGCCAGCAGGGCCCCACCTGTAGGAAGCCACCGCATGATGGCGGCGCCTAAACCTGCCCGACCGAGAGCCTCCGGTTCCCCCGAGCCAGGCACGAGATCGACATCTACGGAGTCCTGGCGTCGCCAGATGGAGACCGACTCGAGGGCGAACAGGATCGCCAGGGCGATCACGGGCAGGACGTCGACTGCTTTGCACAGGACCACCCCGAAGGCCACCAAAGCCAGTACCGGTGCCCGCCATCGACCGGGACGCGTCCACGCCAGCGCTCCCACCAAGAGGACGAGGCTGCCGGCGAAAATCGAGGCGGCATCGTTGGTCACGTTGCTCCCGGTGTAGATCACCAGCGGCGCGGTGGCCACCAGCAGAATCCCCGCCCCGATCCGGAGGGGTGGAAGACGGACGATCCGACATGCCGCCCAGAGCATGGTCAGTCCGAGCAGCAGCCAGATGATGCCGCTCATCCTGGTAGCGGTCGGGTCCGACATGGCGAACAAGTGGATAGCTGCCCATCGCATTGGGACGGTGAGTGCGTAGTAGCCCGGGGGCTGTTGTGCTTCGAACTGGGGAAGCTCGTCGGCTAGGGCTGCTTTGACCTGGGGTCCGAGCGGAGTACCACATGGGGGCATGGAGACCGAAGGGACGGCGATGCCGTGGCACTCGAGCATCTGGATGCTGGCCGGCTGGATCTGGTCGCCAATGCGGGGGATGCTCCCCGCGGCAACCCGGGTCACATAGTCGTAGTGATTGATCTCATCGATGGGGGAGAACTGCGGACTCTGGTGGATGTGCACCGACACCAGCACGATCGGAGCGAAGACGACAGTGAGTAGGAACACCACGACGGCACCGGCCGTCGGGAAGCACAGATGCAGGATCCGGCGCATGGGCGAGACGTGCTCGAAGTCTGGACCTTTGCCAGTTCGGTCGTCTAGGACTTCGGGTCCGTTCATGGGCAACGAAGGCCCCTCTGCCGCTGCCTGCTACCGATCAGCGGTGGGCAGGTCCTTGGCGAAGGTAATGAAGGCGCCCGGCGGCAGGTACTCCTCGGGGATGTCTTCAGGGCGCTCGTACCAGTCGACGTCAAACACGTTGGAGACCCCGGTGGTCTCGACCGTTCCGCTCAGTCCGGCTTCGCGCGCAGCCAGGAAGATCTGGCGGCCATCGATGGCGCCGCTCACCAAGGATTGCCACGTGGGCAGGTCGACCCGGGCCACCAGGCTGTAGACACAGCTGTCGTGGGTGGCCCCGACCCGACGGCCGATCATGCAGTGATGGGGTCCGTCGTCGATGCCGTAGACGGTGGCGTCACCGGTGCCCACATGGGCACGGATGCGGGCTGGGTGGCCGAAGATGTGGAATCCCCCATGGGCCCGTTCCTTCATGGCATAGAGCGGGCTGGGCGGGATGGTGCCCTCGGGCTCGTCCTCCATGAGCGGGGTGGCGTCTTCGGGGGCCATGACCGGGAAGGTGTTGGCCGCCGTGCCTGGCTCGAAGTGGAGCTGCCCGTCGCTTCTGGACTGGAAGGGGCTGTTCTCGTCTACCTGTCCGGTGTCGCTCACTGCCACTCCTCTCATCCGGGGGCATGCAGCACCCGGTGTTGTATGCACCCATCGTGCCACGCCTGCTCGGTCCCGGCGGTCGGCGCTGGGTCAGGTGCCGACTCAGGTGCTCGCTCAGGTGCCAGCCGAGGTGGGGAACCAGCCCGACACCACGGCTCGGTCCCGTCCCCAGGACCGACGGCGCTCGTGGGCCGCCTCGGCCTGATCGACAACCACGAAGGCCACCTGGTCGCCAGGCGTCAGCTGGCCCAGCAGGGGAATGTCGGCCGTGATCACACAGGCCACCACTGGATACCCGCCTACCGTCGCATGGTCAGGCAGCAGAATGATGGGGACCCCATCGGGTGGCACCTGGACTGCTCCGGTGATCATGGGAGTGGACGACCCTGCCGGTGCATGGGAAATGGTCGTGCCGTCTTCGGCCGATAACCGGACGCCGATCCGATCGACGTGGTGCGCTACGTCCCATACCGCGGATGCCAATATCTCAAGCCCGGCTTCGGATCCGGTGCCGGGAGTCACCCGGGGACCGGGAAGCACATGGAGGGTCACGGGAGTGCGAGGTGGTGGTGCCGATGGCAGGGTCAGGTGCCCTCGGATCCGGCCTGGTCTGCCTCGGTCGAGGCGATCCCCGGCCCGCAGCGGACCAGCCCCCAGTCCACTAAGGACGTCAGAGGAGCGCGACCCGAAGTGCTCGGGGGTGAGCAGTCCGCCGGCGATACCTACATAGGCGCGCAGTCCGTGGCGGATCCGGCCTATAGACACCACTTGGCCATCGGCCACCGGTACCACGGTGGCGTCTGCGACCTCGAGGCCGTCGACCCGAACGTCGACCGCGCCCTGCGCAGCACCGACCACGGCGACATGTCCGTCCCCGATGACTCGCAACGTCGGGCCTGATGCGGTGCACTCGATGGCTGCCGCCCCTCGTTCGTTGCCGAGCAATAGGTTGACCAGTGTGAGTGCGCGCCGATCTGCAGCCCCGGCCGCCGGAACGCCAAGTCGGGCCACACCGCGTCGACCACCGTCCTCGACGATGCTCAACAGTCCCGGGTCGAGGATCATGAGGGCGGGTCCATCGCCCGGATCGAGGGCGACTCGGGCCGGATCGGTGATGGCAGCACGTTCGGTAGCGACAGCGGTTGCCGCAGCACTGCCGGCGGGCAGACGAATAGTCGGGGCATCGACGGCGTAGAAGCGCACGTGGTCACCGGGAGAGACCCGGCTGTAAGGCGGGACGTCGGGATCGAACAGGATCTCGGTGGTGCGTCCCAACAGGTGCCAGCCCCCCGGGGTCGACCTCGGGTAGATGGAGGCGAAGCCCCCGGCCACGGCCACCGATCCAGCCGGGACCGTCGTGCGGGGCGTATGGCGCCGGTGCAGGCCGGCCAACTCGAGGGGGAGTCCGGTGAGATAGGGGAAGCCAGGGGCGAAGCCGACGAAGGCGACCTCGAGTTCGGCGCCGACCAGCAGCTCGACGACCCGGACCCGGGATGCACCGATCAAGCCAGCCACCTCGTCGAGGTCGTCACCGTCGAAGACAACGGGCAAGTGGTGGGTGGCGGGGGAGCGGGTCCCCGGGTTCTCCTGGGGATCGATCCGATCGATCTTGTTGAGTATCCCTTCGAGCCAAGCCGCACACGTCTCGGGGTCGGCCCTGTCCGGATCGGGCCCGATGATGACCACCACGACGGCGTACCCGACGACGACCTCATCGATGGCGTCCGGGGGAAGATCGACAGCGCGACGATCGATCAGGTCGGCCAATCGATGGGCACCGGCCACGTCGGCTGCTTGGATCAGGAAGGCATGGTCACCGTAGGGAAGCACCTGCATCACGGGTCCGGTCACGGGCTCATCTCGTCACGGCTGACCAATGACCAACGAGGGGCCAGCGGGCGGCTCGCCGGCGAACGGCCGCACTGTGACTCCGGCAGACTCGAGTGCTGCTCGCACCGCACGACCAGTCCGGTCGACACTGGGTCCGTCTCCGTGCATACATAGCGTCTCGACGTCGAGCGCCACCCACGACCCGTCCACCGCCAGCACCCCACGATCGATGGCCAGCGAACGGGCCTGCTCGGCCACTGCCTCTGGCTCGTCGATCATCGCTCCTCGATCACCACGGGCGACCAGCGCCCCGTCAGGGCCGTATCCCCGGTCGCAAAATCCCTCGATCACCAGCCGCATGCCGGCCGCACGGGCTGGCGCGGCTACCGCACTCCTCGGGGGCGCCACCAGGACCGCACACCGTGTGGCCAGCACCTCCACCACCAACGCGGCCACCTCTGGGTCGGTGGCCATCCGGTGATAGAGGGCACCGTGGGGTTTGACGTAGGAGACCACGGCACCCACAGCGCCAGCCTCCTCGACCAGGGTCTCCCACTGCTCGATCACGTCGGCGGCCAGGTGGTCGTGATCCGGATCCATCGAGCGTCGGCCAAATCCCACTCGGTCGCGGTAGGAGACATGTGCGCCGATGGTCACCCCTCGAGAAGCGCACTCGGTAACAGCCGCGCGCATTACCGCTCGGTTCCCAGCGTGGAACCCGCAGGCCACGCTGGCACTCGAGACGAGACCAAGGAGTGCGAGGTCCGAGGCCATCAGCTCGTCACCTTCCCCCAGGTCTGCGTTCAGATCGATGGTCGGCACTTCACCAGTATCGGTCATGGCCTGGCACGAAGCGGCATGCCGGTGACGAGATCGCCGCAGACCGCCAGAGATCGCCGCTGACCGCCAGAGACTGCCCGAGGCAAACCTGCATGACCCAGAGCCGTCGAGGCGCTATCGTTCTCGCCATGCCACAACCGCCTGCCCTCACACCCGAACAGCGCCAGGCCGCTCTAGCCAAGGCCGCCCGCGTCCGCCGCGAGCGTGCCGAGGTCAAAGAGAAGCTGAAGATCGGCTCGATCGACCTTTCGGAGCTACTTGTCATGGCTGAGGGGAACGAGACCATCGGCAAGATGAAGGTCCTCTCCGTGCTCGAGTCCCTGCCGGGTCTGGGCAAGGTCAAGGCCCGTCGCATGATGGAGACCGTAGGGATTTCCGAGAGCCGCCGGCTGCAGGGCCTCGGCTCCAACCAGCGCGAGTCGCTGCTCCGCGAAACCGCCCACTGAGCAGTTCCGACGCTGGCCCATCTGGGCCGGCCCACGACTCGCTCATCTTCGTCCTCTTCGGCCCAGGCGGGGCTGGCAAGGGAACAGTTGCGTCCGCGCTGATCGATGCCGATCGGCGGCTGCACCTCAGTCGGTCGTGGACGACTCGTGGCCGCCGCCCCGGTGAGGCCGATGACGCCTACGTCTTCGTGGCCCGGGATACCTTCGAGGCCCGGGTCGCGGCCGGCGGCTTCTTCGAGTGGGCCGAGTTCCTCGGCAACCTGTACGGGACCCCCATCACCGACCCCGTCCCCGGTCGTGACGTCCTGCTCGAGATCGACCTCCAAGGTGCCCGCCAGGTGCGCGCCATCCGCCCCGACGCCACCTTGATCCTTCTCCTTCCTCCGTCGCCAGCCATTCAAGAGGAGCGACTCCGGGCTCGTGGCGACGATGAGGACCACATCGCCCGACGTCTGGCCGAGGGGGCCGAAGAAGAGCGCTTGGGGCGCGCCATTGCCGACGCCGTGGTGATCAACGACACGGTTGCGCAGGCCACTGCCGATGTGGGCTCTATACTGGTACTCCGTCGCTCGGCATCCCACTAGGGAGTTCGACGCACCGCACGACCCGGCACTGCTGCCGGTACCCATCCCCCGACATGCCCGAAGGATCGTGATGGCCCAGAACCCGACCACCTTGATGGACCCGCCTATCGAGGATCTCCTCGACAAGGTGGACTCGAAGTTCACCCTGGTGGCCCTGGCTTCCATGCGGGCCCGGCAGGTCAACAGCTACTACAACTCCTTGGGCGAGGGCATCGGCGTGGTCGTGCCGCCCCAGGTCGCTTCCGCATCGGGCAAGCCGCTGTCGATCGCCTTCGAAGAGGTAGCCGCGGGCAAGGCCACGTACTCCCGGCCTGACCCCGAAGAGATCGCTGCCGCCGAGGCCGCTGCGGCCGAAGCACTGGCCCTGCTCGAGAGCGCGGTCGAACTGGCCGTCGAAGACGCTGTGGCTGAGGCCATCGCCGAGGTCAAGGACGAGTCCGCCGAGTGACACGTCGCCCCGGCTATCGCGCCGGGGCCGCTCGTACAAGGAGGGGACCGTGGAACAGGTGACAGGCGGCGACGCTCGACTGCTCGATGACGGCCGACCCTTCGTGGTGCTGGGCGTGTCGGCTGGTATCGCCGCATACAAAGCCGTAGAGCTCTGTCGCCTGCTGGTCGACGCCGGAGTGCACGTCGCCCCCGTGTTGACCGAGCGGGCCACCCGGTTCGTGGGGCGGGCCACGTTCGACGCCTTGGCCAGCGAGCCCACTCAGATGAGCGTGTGGGACGAGGTTTCGCCAATTCCGCACACCCGGCTCGGCCAGCGTGCCGATCTGATCGTGGTGGCCCCGGCTACCGCTGACCTCTTGGCTCGGTACGCCGCGGGCATCGCCGACGATCTGTTGACCACGACACTGGTGGCCACAGCTGCACCGGTACTGATCTGCCCGGCCATGCACACCGAGATGTGGGCTCATCCGTCGGTCCAGGACAACCTGGCCACATTGCGCTCCCGTGGGGTGTCGGTGGTCCCGCCCGAGGACGGCCGGCTGGCCGGTGGTGACATCGGTTCGGGACGGATGGCCGAACCGGCCACCATTGCCGCCACCGTCCTGGAGATGCTGGCTGCCGGCGGTGCGCCATCAACTGATGTGACCGGCGACCTGTCTGGCGTCACCGTGCTGGTGTCGGCGGGCGGAACGCGTGAAGCCATCGACCCGGTGCGGTTCATCACCAACCGGTCATCGGGCAAGCAGGGCCACGCCGTGGCTGATGCCGCCGCTCGTCGAGGTGCGACGGTGGTTCTGGTCACCACCAGCAGCCAACCCCGGCCCGTCGGGGCAGAGGTGGTCGAGGTCGAGACGGCGGAGCAGATGGAGACGGCCATGCTGGCCCAGGCCGAGACGGCCGACGTGGTGATTATGGCTGCGGCTGTGGCCGACTTCCGGCCAAAACTGGCCGCCGACGTGAAGCTCCACAAGGCCGATGGCCTCCCTGACCTGCTGCTCGAGGCCACCAACGACATCTTGGCGGAGTTGGGGAGGCGCCGACGACCGGGCCAGGTGCTGGTCGGGTTCGCCGCCGAAACTGACGACGTCAGTGAGCGGGCTCTGGCCAAGATGCAGGCCAAGCAGGTCGACCTGATGGTGGCCAACGACGTGTCGGCCCCCGAGGTCGGATTCGACCACGACACCAACGCCGTCACCATCTTCGGCGCTGACGGCACGGTGGGCACTGTGCCCCTGGCGGCCAAGTCCGAGGTGGCCGATGCAATTCTTGATCGCGTACTTTCGTTGATCGGAGGGGCGCGAACCTAGCGAACAGGCAGTCGGCAGATGTACCGTTGTCCTTCCGGACCGGGGCAACCCCCGGTGCACCGTTCGCCCGATCGCATCACCCGCAGTTCCGACCGTCAGCGCCGCCCGGGTGCCCGACGACCAGACAACCAAGGATGGAAACAGCCGTGAGCAGCCGATATACCTTCACTTCGGAGTCAGTCACCGAAGGACACCCCGACAAGATGGCCGACCAGATCTCGGACTCGGTCCTCGACGCCCTGTTGGCCGACGACCCCGACAGCCGGGTCGCCTGTGAGACCCTCCTGACCACGGGACTCGTCCTGGTGGCCGGAGAGATCACTACAACCACTTACGTCGACATCCCCAAGTTGGTGCGCCAGACGGTTCTCGACATCGGATACGACGACGACGCCTACGGCATTGACGGCAACACGTGTGGTGTGATCGTCTCGCTCGACGAACAGTCGCCCAACATCGGCCAGGGCGTCGACAACGCTCTCGAGGTCCGGGCCGGCACCGGTGGCGAGGATCAGCTCAACTCCCAGGGTGCTGGCGACCAGGGGATGATGTTCGGGTACGCCTGCGACGAAACCCCCGACCTGATGCCCATGCCCATCTGGCTGGCCCATCGCCTGGCCCAGCGTCTGGCTCAGGTGCGCCGGGTCGGCACGATCCCGTACCTGCGCCCTGACGGCAAGACCCAGGTCAGCGTGACCTACGAGGACGGTCGACCGATCGCACTCGAGACCGTACTGATCTCTACCCAGCACGACCCGGGCATCGACCTGGCCACGCTGCTGCTGCCGGACCTCACCAACAACGTGATCAACCCGCTGCTTCCGCCCGACCTGGACTGCACGAACGTGCGGATCTTGGCCAACCCGACCGGCGTGTTTGAGCTCGGCGGGCCCCATGCCGACACCGGCCTGACGGGGCGAAAGATCATCGTCGACACCTACGGTGGCATGGCTCGCCACGGTGGTGGTGCCTTCTCGGGCAAGGACCCGTCCAAAGTCGACCGCTCGGCCGCCTACGCCGCCCGCTGGGTGGCCAAGAACGTCGTGGCCGCCGGTGCCGCGCAGCGGTGCGAGGTCCAGGTGGCCTACGCCATCGGTGTGGCCCGCCCGGTGTCGGTCCTGGTCGAAACGTTCGGTACCGAGAAGGTCGACCCGGCTGCCATCGCCAAGGCAGTGGATGAGATCTTCGACCTGCGTCCGGCTGCCATCGTGCGCGACCTCGACCTGAAGCGTCCGATCTACCGCAAGACCGCCGCCTACGGGCACTTCGGTCGGGCCGAGAAGGACTTCACATGGGAAGAGACCAATCGGGCCGACGACCTGAAGCAGGCACTCGGACTCTGAACCGGGCACTTCCGGGCATCTTCGGGCACCTCCCGGCTCCGCTCCTGATGGTGCGGACGGCGTGAGCAACGATCGCGGAGCCCGGATCGTCAGGGTCGTGCCTGACGTGCCGGCCATACACCGGCGATTCGACTACTCGGTTCCGGCCGCCCTCGACGACACTGTCGCCGTGGGCAGCCGGGTCCGGATCCCACTGCACGGGCGGCGCGTGGCCGCTTGGGTAGTCGAAGACAACGTCACCTCGGATCCCGGGGTGCACGCGCTCGATCTGGCGGGATCGAGTGGCATGGGCCCTCCGGCCTCCGTGGTGGCCCTGGCTGCATGGGCTGCGTGGCGCTGGGCCGGACCGCTGTCGTCGTTCTTGGGCACGGCATCGCCGACCCGGATGGTGCGAGCCCTCCCCACCGGATCTATGAGGGGCGCTGATCGGCCGGTGGCGTCCCCGGGCGGTGGCTCGGTCGCTTTGGTGGACCGGGCGCTGGCCGCCGACGGACCGGCTGTGGTCCGCCTGGCCCCCGGACTCGATGCCACCCTGCTCGTCCTCGAGTTGATCCATCGCACCGGTCCTGACGGGGTGCTGGTGCTGGCCGCAGCGCGAGTCAGAGCCGACCACCTGGCTGGCCGGCTGCGTAGCGCCGGCGTGCCGACCGCTCTGCTCCCTGACGACTGGGCTCTGGCCCGCCGAGGCGGGTGTGTGGTGGTGGGTACCCGGGCCGGAGCGTGGGCACCGATCGAGCGCCTCCGGGCCGTGGTGATCCTCGATGCCCATGACGAGGCGTACCGAGAAGAGCGGGCTCCGACGTGGTCGGCTGTCGACGTATCGGTTGAGCGCGGACGAAGAGATGGAGCTGCGGTGCTGCTGGTCAGCCCCTGCCCGCCGTTGGCCCTGACCGAGGGCCGGGTGCTGGTCACCACGGAGCGGGCGGTAGAACGCCGGGGATGGCCTGTGGTCGAAGTGGTGGACCGCACCGGCGACGATCCCCGAACTGGTCTGTTCTCGGAACGGTTGGCTGTGGCCGCTCACGCCGTGTTGGACGATCCGGCCGGCCGGGTGATCTGTATCTTCAACCGCACCGGTCGGGTGCGGGTGCTGGCCTGTCGGGCCTGTGGTGAGTTGGCCCGTTGCACCCGGTGCGGCGCTGCGGTGGCTCAAGCCGAGGCCGCGGGGCCACTGGTGTGCGGCCGGTGCCACGAGCGGCGTCCCCCCGTGTGCGCACGGTGCGACTCGACCAAGCTCAAGTCACTGCGCATCGGCGTGTCCCGAGCCACCGAGGAGCTGTCTGCCCTGCTGGGGACCTCCGCCACCGAGGTGACGGCCACGACAGACCGGGCCGAGCGAGTGGAAGACGCCCGCCTGGTGGTGGGCACTGAGGCGGCTCTACACCGGATCGAGCGGGCTGACTTGGTGGTCTTCTGCGACTTCGACCAGCACCTACTGGCCCTCCGGTTCGGGGCCGGCGAGGAGGCATTCGCCCTGTTGGCCCGGGCGGCACGGGTGGTCGGTCCCCATGCTGGTGCAGGAAGGGTCCTGGTCCAGACCCGGGTGCCCACTCACGAGGTACTGATGGCGGCCACGCGTGCCGATCCCGACCTGGTGACGGAGGCTGAGTTGCCGGTGCGACGGCAGCTCGGCCTGCCGCCGTTTGGCGCACTGGCGTTGCTGCGCGGTCCGGTAGCGGCCGCCTACGCCGAGGGACTGACCGAAGTGGCTGGTCTCTTGGTATCGAGCCTCGGAGACGATCGATTCTTGGTCCGGGCCGATGACAGCACGGCATTGGCCGACGGACTGGCCGCCGTGCCTCGGCCCGCGGGCCGGCTGCGGGTGGAGGTCGATCCGACGGACGCATGAGTCGACCTACGAGCCTCTAGACGAGCGCGGCTGGAGCGTCTGCAGCGCCGAGGACAGTGATGCAAGGGTCGATCGGAGGGTACTCGTGGTGCCGTAGCATGACGGCATGCCTGCTTATGCCGTCCGCACCTATGGGGACCCCGTCCTGCGCCAGGTGGCCAAGCCGGTGGAGAACGTCGACGGTGCCCTGGTCAAGTTGGCCGACGACATGGTGGAGACGATGCATCACTCCGTCGGCGCCGGTCTGGCGGCTCCACAGGTAGGCGTGCAGCGCCGCCTGTTCGTCTATGAGCTCGACGACGGACCCCAGACCATCATCAACCCCGAGATCGTCGAGTCCTCTGGTGAGTTGTGGCACGACGAGGCCTGCCTGTCCATCCCCGGACTGCGCATCGCCATCATGCGGCCCGAAGTGATCCTGTTGCAGGGGTTCGATCTCGAGGGCAACGAGATCACCATCGAGGCCGATGACTTCATGGGGCGGATGTTCCAGCACGAGGTCGACCACTTGGACGGCGTACTCATGGTCGAGCGTCTCGATGACGACATGCGCAAGCAGGCGCTGAAGATCCTCCGGGACCGAGCCATGGGCCTCGACACCACGGCCTTGGAGGCCAAGCTGGTGTCGACCGGTGCTGAGCGCTCCCTCTGATCACTGACTTGCCGCCAGGGACCGCTAGCGTCGCCTCATGGCCCGTCTGGTCTACCTCGGCACTCCCGAGGCCGCTGTTCCACCCCTGCGCACCCTGGTAGCCGCTGGCCACGAGGTCGTGCTGGTGGTGACGCGACCCGACAAGCGGCGGGGGCGGGGGAGCACGCTGCTTCCGAGCCCAGTCAAGGCCGCCGCTATAGAGCTCGGACTGACCGTCACCGACGATCTGGCCGAGTGCACCACAGTCGATGCCGAGTTGGGTGTGGTGGTGGCCTACGGCCGCATCATCCCGGTAGCGATCTTGGAACAGCTTCCCATGGTGAACCTTCACTTCTCCTTGCTCCCTCGTTGGCGAGGGGCCGCCCCGGTGGAGCGGGCCCTGCTCGAGGGAGACGCCGAGACCGGTGTCTGCCTGATGGCTGTCGAAGCCGGCCTCGACACAGGCCCGGTATATGCCGAAGTGGCTACCGCTATCGACCCCGAAGAGACGGTCGACGAGTTGCGAGACCGGTTGGTGATCATCGGCTGCCAGATGCTCGAGGAGCACGTACGCGATGGTCGGTCCGGGCTTCCTGTGCCCCACGAACAGGCGGGCACGCCGACCTACGCCGAGAAGATCCAGTCTGGTGAGTTCGAACTCGACTGGTCGAAGCCGGCCGTCGAGTTGCAGCGGGTCATCCGCCTCGGTCGGGCGTGGACGGCCTTGCGGGGCAAACGGGTGCGAGTACTGGCGGCTGGACCCGGGTCGGCGATCGGTGGTGGCCTGGGCGAGGCAGACGATGTTGGCGAGGCAGTGACTCTCGAGCCCGGGGAGCTGCGCCAGGCCGCCGTCGGCTGCGGTCAGGAAACCCGACTGGTGTTGGTCGAGGTACAACCGGAGGGGAAGCGGCCCATGGCGGCATCGGCCTGGCTGAACGGGGTGCAGCCCACACCCCAAGACCGGCTCGGCGGGTGATGAGTGAACCGGGGTGATCTCGGGGATCCAACAGAACGGCGACCTCGGGTCGGACCGCCGGTAGGATCGCTGCCGATGGCACTCTCGGACACCCCGCCGCTGGCGCACCTGCGTGTGGCCCCCTCGATCCTCTCTGCCGACTTCACCAACCTGGGTGAGGCCGTAGAGCGGGTGACGCCGGGGACCGACTGGTTGCACGTAGATGTCATGGACGGCCACTTTGTGCCGAACCTGACCATCGGGCCTCCGGTGGTGGCCTCGTTGCGCAAGCACACTGCCCTGTATCTGGACACCCACCTGATGATCACCGACCCGGCCAAGTACCTGGAGCCGTTTCGCGATGCCGGTGCCGATGGGTGCACGGTCCACGTCGAAGTGGGGGAGACCGAGGCCTTGATCGCCCAGATGCGCTCGTTGGGATTGCGAGCCGGTCTGGCTGCCAACCCCGATACTCCCTTCGAGGCGCTCGAGCCCTATCTCCACTTGGTCGATCTGGTGCTGTGCATGACCGTCTTCCCGGGTTTCGGCGGACAGTCGTTCATTTCTGATGTCCTGCCCAAGATCGCCCAGGTCAGAAGCGCAGCCGATGCCGCAGGCCTGACGCTCGACATCGAAGTGGACGGGGGGATCGACGAGCGCACGGTGGTCGAGGTGGTCCGGGCCGGGGCCAATGTGTTCGTGGCCGGATCGGCTGTCTTCAACCGGGACGATCCACTCGGGGCCGTCCAAGGGATCTTGGCTGCTGCTACCGAAGAGCGGGCCGGGGTTCCGTCCTGACCACCAGTTCTCCCGTCGAGGACGACCTCGGCTGGATGCTCCGGGCCGTCGAGGCGGCTGGATGGGTCCACGGTCGCACCTCGCCCAATCCGTGGGTGGGTGCCGTGGTGGTGCCCACGCCCTCGAGTGGTCTTCCTTCCGAATGGTTTACCGGGGCCACCGCCCCACCGGGAGGTCCCCACGCTGAGGTGATGGCCCTGGCAGCCGCAGGGGCGCGGGCCCGTGGAGGCACGCTGTATGTGACCTTGGAGCCCTGCGCCCACCAGGGTCGAACCCCGCCGTGCACCGATGCCATCTTGGCCTCGGGCGTGACCCGGGTAGTGGTCGCCATCGCCGACCCCGATGTGCAGGTGGATGGAAAAGGTATCGACATACTCCGGTCGGCCGGTATCGAGGTGGAAGTGGGCGTAGCCGCCGACGTAGTGACCGAGCAGTTGGCCCCCTACTTGGCCCACCGACGCACAGGCCGACCGTGGGTGGTGTTGAAGCTGGCCGCCACCTTGGACGGACGGATCGCCGCACCTGATGGCACCAGTCAGTGGATCACGGGAGATGCAGCACGAGCCGATGCCCACCGACTCCGGGCCGTGAGCGATGCCGTGCTGGTGGGTGCCGGCACGGTCCGAGCCGACAATCCGAGCCTCACCGTCCGACTCCCCGAGGACGATCCTCACTTCCGAGGGCCTAACCAGCAGCCAGCCCGGGTGGTCCTAGGTGCCGCTAAGGCCGGTGCTGCTGTGCTGCCAGCTCAGGAGTGCTCGGGTCCGCTCGGTGCGATCCTTGACGACCTCGGCGCCCAGGGCATGGTCCAGGTCCTGGTCGAGGGAGGGGCGAGCGTGGCCCACGCCTTCCACACCGCCGGGCTGGTGGACCGTTATGTGCTCTACCTGGCCCCTGCACTCTTCGGGGGCGACGATGCCCGCCCGTTGTTCGCCGGGCCCGGTGCGGCCACGATCGGCGACCTATGGCGGGGAGAGGTCGTCTCGGTGACTAGCCTGGGCGGAGATATCCGGGTGGAGTTCGTTCCCCCCGGGCCGTCGGACTGAACGACCGGTGTCGTGCACGTAGTCAGGGTGCGCTCCGCCGGGACGGGAGGACATCGGGCGAACAGCACAGTCTGTAGCCATGAGGCCGAGGGATTCTGGCTCAAATATAGAACGCGTTACAGTTCACACGGCTCCCCGTTACCGTCAAGGAAGCGGACCACACAGCCCGCCGGGTGCCTGATACACGGCCATACTCAACGGAATACGACATAGGGAGACCCGGGTCAGATGCCCTTCTCATCAGTAGAGGACGCGATCGCAGCAGTCGGTCGAGGAGAGATCGTCGTCGTGGTGGACGACGAGGACCGCGAGAACGAGGGCGACCTGATCATGGCCGCCGACGCGGTCACGCCCGAGAAGATCGCCTTCTTCTTGGCCCACACCTCGGGGCTCATCTGTGTGCCGCTTACTCCCGAGCGGGTGGAGCAACTCGACCTGCCACTGATGGTCACGGCCAACACCGAGGTCCAGCGGACCGCCTTCACTGTCAGCGTCGACTACGGCCACGGGACTACGACGGGGATCTCGGCAGCCGACCGTTCAGCCACCATCAAGGCCCTCGCCGATCCCCAGACCCTGCCCAGTGACCTGAACCGGCCCGGCCACATCTTCCCCCTCCGCTACCGACCAGGCGGTGTGCTGAAGCGCGCCGGCCACACCGAAGCCGCCGTCGACCTGGCCCGGGCTGCCGGCATGTCCCCGGCCGGCGTGTTGTGCGAGGTGGTGAGTGAGGACAAGGCCACCATGGCCCGCCTGCCCGAGCTCGAGGCCTTCTCCAAGAAGCATGGCCTGCACTTGATCTCCATCGCCGACCTGATCCGGCACCGCCGCCAGAAGGACAAGCTGGTCCGGCGCATTGCCGATGCCCGCATCCCCACCGAGTTCGGGGACTTCACCGTCTATGCCTACGAGTCGGTGCTCGACGGCGAGCACCACGTGGCCATGGTCAAGGGTGATATCGCCAACGAAGAGAACACCCTGGTGCGGGTACACAGCGAGTGCCTGACCGGTGATGTGTTCGGCTCGTTGCGCTGTGACTGCGGAACCCAGATGCACGGGGCCATGTCAGCCATCAACGACAACGGCAGCGGTGTCCTGGTGTACCTGCGCGGTCACGAGGGCCGAGGGATCGGCTTGGCCCACAAGCTGCGGGCCTACAACCTCCAAGAGGAGGGGTTCGATACCGTGGACGCCAACTTGGAGCTCGGGTTGCCGGCCGACTCGCGTGAGTACGGCATCGGGGCCCAAATACTGGTCGACCTGGGTGTGACCACCATGCGGTTGATGACGAACAACCCCACCAAGTACGGCGGACTCGAAGGGTTCGGACTCGACATCGTGGAGCGGGTCAACATTCAGCCTGCACCCACGATGGAGAACATCGAGTACCTCCGCACCAAGCGCGAGCGGATGGGGCACCTGCTGGAAGGTCTCGATGACGTCCTCTGATCTGACCGCACTTCCGGCCGATGCCAAGGCGCGGTCTGCGGCTCGGGTCGGCTCGTCGTTGGACTCGGGCGATCTGGCTCCGGCTACCGCTGGCGGTCTCCGGGTGGGATTCGCCTGTGCCGAGTTCAATGGCGGGATCACCGATCGGATGTTGGTGGCCGCCCTCGATGCACTCGAAGCTGCTGGATGTGCACTCGAGTCGACGGTGGTGGCCTGGGTACCGGGAGCCTTTGAGCTTCCCCTGGTAGCTCGAGCCATGGCGGCATCGGGCCGGGTGGATGCCGTGGTCGCCCTCGGGGCGGTCATCCGGGGCGATACCGGGCATTACGACTTCGTGGCGGGCGAGTGTGCCGCCGGACTCCAGCGGGTACAGCTCGACTCAGGCATGCCGGTGGTCTTCGGCGTGCTCACCACCGACACCGTCGACCAGGCACTTGTGCGCTCGCTCCCCGATGAGACCAACAAGGGAGCCGAAGCCGCTCGCACTGCCCTCGAGACGGTGGCGGTCCTGCGAGGACTCGAAACGTTGCCCGGCGCCAGCCGGGTCGGATTCACTATGGGAGGTCGCTGACCGTGCTCCGCCTGGTACTGCCCAAGGGCTCGCTGGAGAAGGCCACCTTCGCGCTGTTCAGCGACGCCGATCTGACGGTGAGCCGGTCGTCGAGCGTCGACTACCGGGCCTCCATCGACGATCCCCGTATCGATGACGTCCGCATCCTGCGCCCCCAGGAGATCCCACTGTATGTGGCTGACGGGCTGTTTGACATCGGCATTACCGGCCGCGACTGGATCGAAGAGCGGGGGAGTGAGGTCACCTCGCTCGGGACCCTGCAGTACTCCAAGGCGACCGCCAACCCGATCCGAGTAGTGCTGGCCGTACCGGCTGACTCCCCGGTGTCGTCGGTGGCCGACCTGTCGGCTGCGGCCACTGGCCGCGGTGGTGCCCTGCGGGTGTCGACGGAGTACCCCGAGCTCACCCGGCGCTACCTCGCTACCCATGGGGTCGATGCGGAGGTGAGCCTGTCGTATGGGGCCACCGAGGCCAAGGTGCCCGACATTGCCGACTGTGTGGTCGAGATCACCGAGACCGGACGGGCGCTGAAGGCGGCTGGGCTGAAGATTGTGGAGACGCTGCTGGTGTCCCACACCGAGCTGATCGCCAACCCGGAGTCGGCAGGCGACCCCGACAAGCGGCACGCCATGGAGCAGTTGCTGACGCTGCTGCAAGGCTCACTCGAGGCGCGCGGCAAGGTGCTGGTCAAGCTCAATGTGGCCGCCGAAGCACTGTCCGACGTCATCGAGCTCCTACCCGCACTGCGCTCACCCACGGTGTCCGAGCTGTTCGGTGGTGGGGGATTCGCCGTCGAGACGGTGGTGGAGAAGTCGAAGATCAACGTGCTGATACCGGCACTGCGCGATCGCGGTGCGACCGACATCATCGAGCTTCCCATCTCCAAGATCGTCCACTGAGGCATCGTCGATGACGCCTGAGGCCGCCGACCTGATCCCGACCAGGGGCACGACGCTGGTGGGCACGGTCCTCGAGTTCGACGACCCACGCGGTATCGGTGTGGTCGGGTGCGGTGGCCGGTCCGTGCCGTTCCACTGCACGGCTATCACCGACGGATCGCGCTACATCGATGTGGGTACGCCGGTCGAGGTGCGTCTCGGTCCAGGTCGGCTGGGAAAGATCGAGGCCACATCGGTGCGGCCGGTGGTGGTAGCGGCAGATGCCGCTAACCCGGTCGCAGATGCGACACCTCCCATCGATCAGCTGGGTGCCCATACCCCCCGGGTCGAGGGCGACAACGAGCCCAAGACCTCGTCAGTGGTGTCGTCTGATCCGATACCGGTCGCCGCGCACGCACCGACTCCTCCGCCAGTACCTGCCGCAGAATTAGAGCCCCTGGCTCCACCGGGGCCTGTTGTGACCGAAGCCCCAGACTCGGTCGACTCGGTCGACTCGGTCGACTCGTGGCCCACAGGCCGAGATTCTGGAGCATCGGCATGGACAGCGGAGGCCACCCCCGTGTCCGGTACGCCGGTGGTTCAGCCTTCGGAGCCCAGGCCGGAACCGGCAGTTCCCTCTTCGGGTGGCGCGTCCGGTGAGCCAGTCAGGCCAGACGGGCTCACCGAGCCCGGCGACGAAGACTCGTCGCCCAAGCCCAACTTCTGGTCGCCATTCTCTCCCTCGCCGACCGGGCCGCCGCCAACCTGGTCGACCCCGGTGACCAAGCGCGACCCGTCGCCCGGCTCCTGATTCGGCGCCGACCCCGCCGCCGGCTCACCCGCGCCAGCGGTCAGTTCACCCACGGCACCGTCATCCGTCTCGTCGTCATCGGCGTAGGGATTGCCCAAGATGTTGCGGGCCATGTCGATGACCACTGCGCTGTCGGCGTCCTCCTCGGTCACCACTCCTAGTAGGGGTGCGGTTAACAGGCCGGTGACGATGCCCGTTTCGGCCATTGATTCGGCTTGGACCATGGACCACTCCCACAGACGCTTCACCATGTCGGGACTGGTGGATCGCTTGGCCGGGTATTTGAGCCTGGTGTTGACGGCGGCTTGGGCCAGTCCGGTGACGGCCGGGAACAGCCAGATCAGCCGGTAGTTCCCGGTGACGTCGACGGTGACCGCCGCGATGTAGGCGAGCAAGACGCTGACCAGGTTGAACGGTGACAGGAGGACGCCGATCCGTTCCCCTAGCCCGCCGGCTCGTGGCAATAGCTGCAACAGCAGGGGAGCCATCACGATCAGGTAGGCCCCCACGAACGGAGCGCCGATGTAGCTGAGCACCACGGCCTGCCATAGGTGGGTATCGAAGTACTGGATTCCGGCCAGCACGGCGCCGAGCAGGGGGGCGCCGACGGCCAACTGCATCGGGGTGAGCATGCGGCTGAGCGGTACGCCAAGGGCGAGGCCGATCATGAAGACAGGCAGACCGGCGGCTATCCCGGCGATGGTTTGAGCACTGGCCCCGGCGTGGAGCACCCGTTGGAAGAACAAGACGGCCACATAGGCCGTCGAGCCGGTACCGGCCCAGAACAGGAGCGAACCAGCCACCAGCACCTTGGCATTGGGCCCCGCCAAGATGTCGCGCAACTCGTCGCGGGCCGGACGGGCCCGCTTGGTGCGGTCGGTCTCGGCACCGGCCGCCGCCGATGGTGCCTCGCGAACCAGGACCAAGATGACCAGGCCGACGACCACCAAGATGACGGCCGCCATCTGGAACGGTAGGTTCCACGTCGATGGGTCGGACTGTTTCCAGGTGGCGATCACCGTCCCCTTGATGGCCCAGCTGGCCAAGGTGCCGAGCACGGTGGTGAGGAGCAAGGCCTTCAGCCACCGGCTCCGGCCGAATACCTCGGGCACCACGGCCACGTTGGTCAAGGTGAACACGGCCGCTCCCTGGCGGGCGATGACGATGAAGAAGACCAGCGCCCAGTAGCCGCTGACCACGGTGAACATCCAGGTGGCCAGCCCCATGATGATGAGGCTGCCCGCCATGTAGGGCGTGCGCCGGCCCACGCGTGTCTTGGTCCGGTCGCTCAGGCGCCCGGCCACGGGATAGGTGATCCAACTGAGCAGACGGTTGGCGGTCAGGGCGAAGGTGACGGCCAGGGCCCCTGAGGCCCGCTGCTGCACGAAGAGGGTGATGAGAACACCGGAGACGGCCAGGTTGGCGCGAGGGCCCACCAGCCCGACGGACAGGCCGATGAAGCTGCGCACCCGAGAGGGGTCGATCCCGCCGGACCCGGCCGGATCGGGCACGGGCACGGCGTCAGCGGGTCCGCTCACCCCTCGTCGGCGTCTGTGCCGGCTTCTGCATCGTCGTCACTACCCGAGTCAGAGTCGGCCATGCCGACCACGGAGTCCACCTGGGCACCGGCCCGCTGGGCACCGTCGATCTGCACGAAGGCGAGCCGCAAGTTGGTCAGCCCTTCTTTCAGCGCACTCTCGCCGTCGCCGAGCCGGCCCTCGAGTCCGTCGACCAGGCAGCCGAGGGCGTCGATGGCCAAGCGGGCCTGGCCGGTCATCGGGGGCTGCTGGGACAAGTACACGGCCGCTAACTCGAAGAGCCCGTAACAGTGGTTGGCCACCACGACTTCGACCGGGGCGTTGGCCAACTCGGCCCGCATGGCGTCCACCTGGGCAGCTAGGGCCTCGTCGTCGATCTGGTCATCGGGGTCGGAAAAGGCGTCGGGGGGCGGACCGGAGGGTGCAACCCCACCTTGGGTGGAAGGCCTCTCCACCGGTCGTTCGCCATCGGGTGTCCACAGTGAGCTCACGGCTGGTAGCCTAAAGCACTGACAGACGAGGAAGCGGAGCTTCGCGATGCGAATCTCCCACCCGGCCACTGTGCACCGCTCCGGCGAGGCACCCGTGCGACGGGTCAATGGAATCGGAGGCCGACTGATGTCGGTCGTCCCGGTGCTGGTTCCGCTCCTTCATGGTTGGCTACGGATCTCCGTAGCCCCAAGACAGGGAGCGAAGTCGAATAGCAACCAGCACCACCACCACCGATCCTCGCATCAATGACCGCATCCGCGCACGCGAGGTGCGCCTGGTCGATCCTGACGGGGAACAGCTCGGCATCAAGCTTCTTACCGAGGCCATGGCTATCGCCCGTGACCTCGACCTCGACCTGGTCGAGGTAGCCCCTGGGGCCAACCCCCCGGTATGTCGCATCATGGATTTCGGCAAGCACAAATTCGATGAGGCACAGCGGGCCAAGGAGTCCAAGCGCAAGGCTGTCCACGTAGGGATCAAGGAGATGAAGTACCGGCCCAAGATCGGGCCCGGCGACTTCGACACCAAGACCCGGCAGGTGGCCAAGTTCTTGGAGGAAGGGCACAAGGTCAAGATCACGATCATGTTCCGCGGCCGTGAGGTCTTCCATCCTGAGCTGGGCAAGAAGATCCTGGATCGGATTGCCGAACAGATGGACGGCTTGGGCAAGTCCGAGTCGATCCCCCGTCTCGACGGTCGAAACATGGTCATGGTGCTGGCACCCGAAAAGCGAGCCAAGCCAGCCGGGTCGGCCAAGTCGGGCGGCCCCAAGCACGCCATCTCGGCGGCTGAGGAGATGGCCCGGGCCCGAGTGGAGCAGGCCGAGGCGGACAAAGCAGCAGCCGCACAGGCAGAACTAGCGCCTGACGGAGTCGAAGCAGCCGAAGCAACAGAAGCCGAAGCAGTGGAAGTCGAAGCAGTGGAAGTCGAGACAGTAGAAGTCGAGACAGTAGAAGTCGAGACAGCCGATCCGGCGGGCGATGTGCCCGCACCGGAAGCCGAGGCCGCAGTGGCCGAGGTGGCGACCGAAGCAGATGCGGCACCAGCCGCAGCGGATGGGGACTCGTCCCCGGCCGAAGAGTCGAGTGAAGGAGAGGGATAGACACGATGCCCAAGATGAAGACAGACAGTGGCGCCAAGAAGCGCATCAAGGTGACCGGATCGGGGCGGCTCCGCCGCCGCAAGGCATTCAAGTCGCACCTGCTCGAGCACAAGTCGGCTGAGCGCAAGCGCCGCTTGGGACGCGAGACCGACTTCGCCCCGGGCGACCTCAAGCAGGTAAAGAGGATGCTCGGTATGTAGTGCCGGCGGCCCCTGGCCGCCACTGCACCATCCCCGACGCCGCAGCCCTGCCGGATCCTTCTGGTTGGACGCGGTACTGAACGCAGCACACCCGCAATCGGCCTCCTACGACGAGGCCCATCACACAAAGGAGTTCACTCATGGCCCGAGTCAAAGGCGCAGTCCACGCCAAGAAGCACCACCGCGCCATTCTCGAGCAGGCACAGGGTTACTACGGCAACAAGAGCCGTTCCTACCGTGCCGCTAACGAGCAGGTCATGCACTCGATGCAGTACGCCTACCGGGACCGCCGGGCGCGTAAGGGCGACTTCCGCCAGCTGTGGATCCAGCGGATCAACGCGGCCGCCCGCATCAATGGCATGAGCTACAGCCGCCTCATTGCCGGTCTGCACCGGGCCGAGGTCGAGGTCGACCGCAAGGTCCTGGCCGATCTGGCCGTCACCGCACCTGAGGCGTTCGCGTCCCTGGTGCAGGTGGCCAACGAGGCCCTGGCCACTGGTCCCTCGAGCACCGAGGCCGCTTCCAGCTCCGAGGCCGGTTCCTGACCCAGTCAGGCCTGCCCTTCACCCATCAACGGGTGCGGCGGCTGCGCCAGCTCTTGCGCAAGCGCGGCCTGCGTAGCGCCGAGCAGGTCGTGGTCGTCGAGGGAGCCGAACTGCTGTCGGTGGCGATCGCTGCCGGCGCCGACATCGAGGCCGTGTACGTCGCCCCCGAGGGGGCTGACGTACCGTCCGTGATCGACGTCACGACACGCGTACTCAGTGCCGCAGGTCGGGTCTTCGACCTAGCCCCTGGCGTCATGGAGCGGGTCGCCTCCACGGTGACCCCGCAGCCATTGCTGGCCGTGGTGTCCTACGCCCCGGCCCCACCTGAACGCCTGGACGGGGCCACCTTGATAGTGGTGTGCGTCGATGTACGCGACCCGGGCAACTTGGGCACCGTCATCCGCACCGCCGATGCTGCCGGGGTGGACGCAGTCATCTGCTGTGACGGAACAGTCGACCCGACCAATCCAAAAACCGTGCGGTCTACGGCAGGGTCGCTCTTCCACGTCCCCATCATCGACGGGGGATCGACGGCGTCGGCCCTCGAGATGCTGCGTGCCCGGGGCTTCACCACGGTCGCCACTGTGGTGCGCGGCGGTACTGACTACACCGACTTCGACTGGACCGGCCCCGTCGCCCTCGTATTGGGCAACGAAGCCACTGGGCTTGACGACGAGCTGGTCGGATCGTTGGACGGAGGGGTGACCATTCCCATGGCTGGCCGCTCCGAGTCCCTCAACGTCGGGGTGTCGGCTGCTGTCCTGTGTTTCGAGGCGCTGCGCCAGCGCCGCACGGCTGCGTCACCGGGTACGGCTGCGTCACCGGGTACGGCTGCGGCCCGCTCTACGATGTCGGCCATGAGTGAGGTGCCGGAGCGACCGGCTGACGGCGACGGGGTCACGGCATGAGTGGCGACCTGAACATCGATGTCCTGGTAGCCGAGGCGGCCAGTGCTATTGCTTCGGCTGACACCACCGAGGCCATCCGCCATGTGGCTGCCACCGTGAGCGGTAAGAAGTCACCCCTGGCCGAGGCGTCCCGGGCGTTGGGATCGATGGATCCCGAGGCCAAGAAGGAGATGGGCCGCCAGCTCCACGAGGCCCGCACCACGGTCGAGGCGCTGCTCGAGACCAAGCGCTCCGAGATCCGCTTCACCGAGCTGTCGGCCGAGATGGCCGCCTCCAGGCTCGACCTGACCGAGTACGTGCCCGGCTCGGTTGCTGGCCCCGACCAACGCGGTCACCTCCACCTGGTGTCCCAGACAAGGGACGCACTCGAAGATGTGTTCATCGGGATGGGGTTCGACGTGGCCGAGGGACCCGAGATCGAGACGGACTGGTTCAACTTCGGTGCCCTCAACATCCCCCCGGCCCATCCGGCCCGGGGTATGTGGGACACCTTCTACCTCGACCTCGGCGAGCCCGAGACGACGCTGCTGCGCACCCATACCTCACCGGTGCAGATCCATCTGATGGAGCAGGCCGTCTTGGAAGGCACGCTGCCGATCCACTCGGTCATGCCCGGCCGCTGCTACCGCCGCGATACTCCTGACGCCCGCCACTTAGCCGTCTTCCATCAGATCGAAGGTCTGGTGGTGGATCGGGGGATCACCTTCGCCGATCTGGCCGGCACCATCGAGACCTTCACCAGTGCCTACTTCGGCCCCGACATCCACTCGCGCCTGCGTCCGGCCTACTTCCCCTTTACCGAGCCGTCGGCCGAGTTCGAAGTCACCTGTGCCATCTGCAAGGGCGAAGGGTGCCGGACGTGCTCGCAGACCGGATGGATCGAACTCGGTGGGTGCGGCATGGTCGACCCGGCCGTGTTCGCCTCGGTCGGCATCGACAGCGACGAGTGGACCGGGTTCGCCTTCGGCTTCGGCATCGACCGGTGTGCGCAGATGCGCCACCAGATCGCCGACATGCGGGCCCTGATCGAAAACGACATCCGTTTCTTGCGCCAGTTCTGAGGCGCTCACCCGAGAGGTACTGAGTTGCGCGTTCCCCTTTCCTGGCTACGAGACTTCGCACCCTTCGAGGGTGACGCTGCGGCCATCGCCGCGGCACTCGACGATCTCGGCCTGGTGGTCGAGGGCATCGAACGCCTAGGCGAGGGCCTGGGCGACGTCGTCGTGGCTCGCATCGAAGAGATCACCGCCATCGAGGGGGCCGACAAGATCCGACGGGTGGTGGTGACCGACGGCACCAACACGGTCGAAGTGGCCTGTGGGGCCGAGAACTTCGCCATGGGGGACCTGGTGGCTCTGGCGCCGGTCGGTGCGGTGCTGCCCGGCGGGTTCGCCATCGGTACGCGCAAGATGAAGGGCATGGTGTCCAACGGGATGCTGTGCTCGGGCCGCGAACTCGAGCTGTCCGAGGACCACGACGGCATCCTCATTCTGAACGACCGGGCCGGTGCTGTGCCTGGGGCCATGTTGACCGACGTGCTCGGCATCGCCCCTGATGTGGTGTTCGACGTGGCCGTCGAGGCCAACCGGCCCGATGCCTGGTGCATGGCCGGGGTGGCCCGTGACCTGGCAGCGCGCATGGGTCTCGACTTCACCGTGCCCACCACGGGAGACCTGGTGGCAGGTGCAGCGGGGGCGAGCCAGACAATGGCCACGCCCGTCCTGGCTGTCGGTGCAGCCGTCGACACGCTGACCACCGTGCAGGTGGACGACCTGGAGTTGTGCCCCCGCATGACCGTGCGAGTGCTGACCAGCGTGCAGGTGGCCGACTCGCCAAAGTGGCTGGCTCGTCGCCTGGTGGCAGCTGGCATGCGTCCGATCAACAACGTGGTCGATGCATCCAACTACGTCATGTTGGAGCTCGGCCAGCCCACCCACCCCTACGACCTCGACAACCTGGGCGGCGGCGGACTGCTGGTCCGTCGAGCAACAGCGGGGGAGACGGTCAAGACCCTCGACGACGTGGAGCGCACCTTGGGTCGGCCCGGTCCCGGGCTGGGCGACACCGGTCAGGACTGCTTGATCTGCGATGCCACCGGTGCTCCGGTCGGCATCGGCGGCATCATGGGCGGAGCGAGTTCAGAAATCGGCCCCGGCACCACTCGAGTGCTGCTCGAAGCGGCCTATTTCGTGCCTATGGCCATCGCTCGGACATCCAAGCGACTGACGCTGCGCACCGAGGCCTCGGCCCGATTTGAGCGAGGGTGTGACCCTGCCGGCATCGACCGGGCCACCGATCGGTTCTGCGAACTGCTGGCCCTCACCGCCGGGCCTGACCTGACTCTGGCTGATGGCGTGATCGACGTGGTGGGTGACGATCTGCCCACCCCGCTCGAGGTGACCGTTCGACCCAGTGCCGTCAACGGGCTGCTGGGGACCGCGTTGACGGCATCGGCCATTGCCGATCTGCTGCGGCCGCTCGGCATGACTGCCACCGCCACGGGTGGTGACGACGACCCGGTCGAAGTGATCGTGCCGACATTCCGCCCGGACATCCGACCGTTGCCCATGGGCGAGGCTGACTTAGCTGAAGAAGTGGCCCGCACCTACGGCTACTCCCGCCTGCCCCGTCGCAAGCCGTCGTGGCCGGAGCCCGGACGGCTCAGCGCCCGCCAGCGCGAGCGTCGGAACCTGAAGGACGTGCTGTGTGGGATCGGAGCCAGCGAGGCGTGGACCCCGGCATTCGTGACCGAGGCCGACCAGTTGGCTGCTGGGTTCGCACCGCCCTACATCGAGATCACTAATCCGCTGGTTGATTCCGAGCGGTTCCTGCGCTCGTCGATGGCCCCGGGCATGGTCCGGGCCGTCCTCTACAACGCCGAGCGGCGCCAGGGTGACGTCCGGTTCTTCGAAGTCGGATCGGTCTTTGCCCGGACAGACATCCCCGGCGACGACGGGGTGGCCGCCGAGCAGACCGAGCGGCTGTGTGCGGTGTTCGCCGGAGCGGGTGACGATGCCTGGTCGGCTGTGGCTGCATGGCGCACCATCGCCGATTCGCTGGGTCTGGCCGACTGGGTGTTGGAGCAGGGACCGCACCACGGTGGCGCGTCTCGGGCATTGCACGCGTACCGCTCGGCCACGCTGCTGTCGGCACCAATCGGGGGAGCGGGACATCGAGCCGTGCTCGGCGTGGTGGGCGAACTCGACCCGACGTTCGTGGAGACGTTCGGACTGGTCGGGGCCGACGGACGACCCCGCCGTGTCGGTTGGCTCGACCTCGACCTCGGGGTGCTGTTGGACCCGACGGCCGCGCGGCGTCGCCCGCTCGAGTCGGTGCCGATCAGTCGGTTCCCCTCGTCCGACTTCGACCTGGCCTTCGTGGTTCCCGAGGAGGTCCCGGCCGGCATGGTCGAGGCCACGTTGGTGACAGCAGGGGGAGAACTGCTGGAGTCGGTGCAGCTGTTCGACGTCTACCGGGGCGACGCCCTCGGTGGCGATGCGCGCAGTCTGGCCTTCCGGTTGCGGTTCTGTGCGCTGGACCGGACATTGACCGACGAAGAGATCGGCGGCCTGCGGGCTGCGTGCATCGCGGCCGTCGAGTCGGGGCACCGAGCGACCCTGCGCTGACAGGCTGGAGGTTGGGGCGGCAAGTGTTGGCCCCCGGATGTCGACTCCCACGTTGGCAGCGGGGCAGTCGACGCCCAGGCCGGTCGGGTCCTGGCGGGGGAGTGGCGGTGCCTTCTGGTTGGTGAGCGACCGGTGGAGAGCGGGCACGTACTCGTTGGCCACAACTGGCTATTCGGGTATTACCCCATACGGGCTGTACCCGTTGTGCCAAAGCCCTCTAGGGGTATACTAGATGCGTGACCACCCATTTCGTTTCGCTCCAAGACCGCAAGCGAGCCAATCTGGCCCGTATCGCCAGTCATGACCATTACTTGGTCCATGAAGAGCCTGATGGCGTGCTGATATGGGAGCCAGCCGAGGTAGTTTCGCTGAATGAACGAAAGCTCATGGAGGATCCCGAACTGATGGCCTCGATCGCAGCCAATCGGGCGGATCCGTCTCGGCTCGTGAAGCGCGACCGATCCAAGTCGGCCCGCTCCTGACCAATGGCCGAACTTCGCTTCGACCCCGGGGTAGATCAACTCCTTACGGGTCTGGAGGATGACCTCGAACTGAGCCAGGCGTTCTTGGCCAAATTGAACGGTGCCCTGGATCGACTGGAAGAAAATCCTGGTGACGCATGGTGCCGTCGACGTCGGTTCCAGAACATCGGAGTATGGGGCATTGCAGTCGTGCATGAAGATCGGGAGTGGCTCATCCTCTGGGAACTGCTAGTTCCAGGTGAGCAGGACGACGTGACGGAAGACGTCATCGTGATCGTCCATGCCATCACACCCGCACCTTGAACCTCCGTGTTGTCTGCATGTGCGACGCCCTGTCGACCTGGACGACCCCCATACGCTCAGCCGGTTGTCACCCAGTGACGGTCCTTACTGTGATGAGCCGATTCGCCCCGGCCGGGTCGAGTCATCGAGCGCAGCGCTTCGGCGGCCGCGTTGCTCGTCCCTGGCCGGCAGCGACGGCGACTCACCTAGCGTCTCAACGCAGTTGCATCGGCGTCGATCGGAGGAGAAATGGCGATGACGGCGAGCCGTGCAGATGACGCCTCCCACTGCAGGCAAGGCAAGGGAAACAGTGTCGATGTCCTCAGTCGTTGCATGATGCACGTCACCGTTACCAGTCGTGGGTGAGACCACGCTCTTCAGTGAGCAGCCATCAATGCCTTCGGATGGATGGGTCCGTGCGCCCGAAGCACGGACACGGATCATCGAAAACACTAGTCAACCGTTGCGAACCCATCCGTTTCCCGACGTCACGCTGCGTAGCGTGGCCGAGGCGGCTGGCGTTGTCCGTGGCCAATCGTGGCCGGTGAAATGTACAACTTGATATAGATCTTGTACAATAGTTCGCATGGCAAAGATGGCAGTCAGCGAAGCTCGGGAACGACTCTCCGAAGCGGTGGAGACGGCCCACACCGAAGCGGTGTTCCTCGAGCGCTACGGCCGGCCCGCAGCGGTGCTGGTCAGCCCCGAACGGTATGAAGTGTTGATCGAGGCGCTCGAGGACGCAGAAGATGTCCGGGCTTTCGACGCAGCGATGGCCGAGGAAGGTCCCAATATTCCCTGGGATGAGGTGAAGGCCGATCTCGGCTGGACGTGACGAACTACCGCATTGAGCTGCGTCCCGCTGCGGCCCGGGCACTGCGGAAACTCGAACCGGCAATTCGTCCCCGTATCCAAGGCGCAATCGGGCTACTTGCCGACGACCCGAGGCCGCCAGCATCCAGACCTCTGCGAGGTCGTCCTGGCTATCGGGTGCGCGTTGGCGACTACCGCATTATCTACACCATTGCCGATGATGTGCTCTTGATCGTGGTCGTGGCTCTTGGTCATCGCAGCGAGGTCTATGACCGGTAGTGGCTTGCCGCCGACGTGACCATTGGGATCGACAAGATTCGTCATCGGAAGCCGAAGTGCGGGCCCTCTAACGGCGCAAGGAATCGACGACCAAGACCACGATGCGGTTGCTGGCGTTGTGGAAAGCGACCCTGCGCTGACAGGCCTTGTTGGAGGCCACCGAACTATGGCGGAATTCGGATTCATTTGGATCCCCACGGACCGGGGTTGCCCCCCGGGGCTAGGCGGCCCGACCGAAGATCACCCGAGGCACGACCGCAGAACCATCAGGCTCTGAGATCCTCCGTGGACCACGACGGGTCGCCGTTGAGGATTTCCGGGTCGCCGGTGAGCAACGTGGCCCCATGGGCCATTGCTGTCGCCACGGCAAAGGCATCGGCATAGGCCATCGCATGGTTGGCTTTGAGGGCGGCAGCTTCGAGGACCCGCTGCGGTGTTGGAAGGTCCATCGTCAACTGTTGTTTCAACTGGTTGACGATCCGCTGAGCGCGTTGGGCACCGGCCACGCGCTCGATGACGTAGGCGACCTCACCGAGGTTGATCCAACTCATGACCGGGCGTTCGGGCATCAAGGCATTCAGCCGAGAGACGGCTGGTTCGTGGCCTTCGAGCCACCGCAGCACCGCCCACGAATCGAGGCATTCGGTCAACGAGACTGCTCCAAGCGGCGATCCTCTTCAAGGATCTCTGTCAGCTCGAATCCGGCAAGAGAACCGCCCAAGTCGGTCCCGGCTCCGACCGGCTCCACTCTGACCCCGTGATCCTCGATCGTGACGTGGACCTCGTCACCCGGGTGGATGCCGAGGTGGTCCCGAATCGACTTGGGGATCACTACCTGGCCTTTTGGCCCCACACGATAAGTCATACTTACCAGTATAACTTTTAGGTGCGTCAGTTGTTAGCGGGCGATGCTGTCGTCCTCAGGAGTCGAAGCCCAGGCCCACCTTGTCGAGCGCCTTGAGCCACAGGTTCCGCTTGCCTCCGTGGGTGTCGGCCCGGGCCATCGACCACCGGGTCAGGTTGATCCCGATGGACCGCACCGGCTCAGGCGGAAATGGGATCGGCTTGCGCTGCACGAACTCCAGCCGGGTCAGCTCGGTCTCTTCCCCCGACACCAGGTCGAGGGCGACCCGGGCCCCGAAGCGCGACGCACCCACGCCGAGTCCCGTGTAGCCAGCCACCGATGAGACCCGTCCGTCGAACGATCGGTCGAAGAACGCACAGAATCGCGAACAGGTGTCGATGGCTCCCGACCACGAATGAGTGAAACGAACATCTTGGAGCTGGGGGAACATGAGCGCGAACTGGGTCGACAGCAACGCAAACGATGCCTTGCGCTGCTCGAGGGCGGGGCCCATGCGGTTGCCGTAGTAGTAGACGGCGTCGTAGCCACCGAAGAGGATCCGGTTGTCGGCCGTGGGTCGGAAGTAGAGGAACTGGTTGCCGGTGCTGCCGATGCCTTGGCGGCGGGCCCAGCCGACGGCGGCTTGCTGGTCGGCGGTGAGCGGCTCGGTCATCAGCACGTAGTCGTAGACGGGCACGACGTACTTGCGCAGCCGCTTCACCGGTGACGGATAGGCATTGGTGGCCAGCACCACCTTGGCGGCCGTGACGGTTCCATGGGCGGTGCGGACCAGCATCGGGGCCTGGGCACCGGGTCCGTCCGGCTCGATCCCATCGACCCGGCTGTGCTCGAAGATCTGCACTCCGGCCTGCTCGCACGCACGCCGCAGTCCCCAGGCCAACTTGGTCGGATGCACCAGCGCACACCCTTCCTGGTCCCACAGCCCGGCCAGGTACGTGGGGGAGTGGATGTCGGCTTGGAGTTCGTCACGGTCCATGAAGTGCGGATGCTCACCGTGCTCGTTGGCCTGGGCCTCGGCTTCGCGCAGCCAGGCCACCTGGTGGGGTTCGGTGGCGACATTCAGTTCGCCCGTCCGTTCGAAGTCGCACTTGATCCCTTGTTCGGCGATGGTCGACTCGATGGCGTCGAGGTTCTCTCGACCGAGACGCTCCAGGACAGCGATCTCTTGGGGGAACCGCTCGATCCCATTGCTCAGCCCGTGGGTGAGGCTGGCCGCACAGAACCCGCCGTTACGGCCCGACGCGGCCCAGCCGCAACGGTCGCCCTCCAAGAGGACGACATGGCGAGACGGATCGTCCTGTGTGGCCAACAGGGCGGCCCACAGCCCGGTGTAGCCGCCACCGACGATGACCAGGTCCGCACGGATGCGTCCGACTAGTGGGGATGCCGGCTCAGGGGCGTCGGGGTCGTCCAGCCAGAACGACAGCGGAGTGGCGTCGGCAAAGGCGGCGGCACGGTCCATGGACCGACGCTACAGGTCCGCCCGACTCAGGAGATCAGTAGCGCCCTCGGGAGCCACCCGGTCCTGGAGCCGACGAGCGAGTGGCGCTCGGCGCTTGCCGGTGGAGAGCCGAATGCAGCCAACGAGCGCCGTCGCCCGACTTGCCGTCAAACCTCCACCGTCGACCACGGAGTCAATGAAGTGTTCTGTCGATTCCGCTGATGACATCAGGGTCACCTCCGATCATCGGGCCGCAGACCGTCATACCTGGCGTCACGTCAGCCTGCTGTCGGTCCGTACGTGCTGCATCAGTGTGCACCTGATGGAGGGAGAGAGGCAGAGGCACCCGGCACAATTTGGTCACATCGGGGGTAGATGCTCGCATATTCATGCGTAACTGTGCATATACTTGCACTATGTCGGGATCCCCCAAACAGGTCGGAGTCGTCGGTGCGTCCGGATACGGCGGTGCCGAGCTGCTCCGCCTGTGCGCCGGACATCCGGACCTCGCGGTGGCTGTGGCCGCCGCCGGGTCCAACGCTGGCCAGTCGGTGGCTGCCCACACCCCGTCCTTGGCTGCGGCCTACCCGAACCTGACCTATGGGCCGACGAACGCCGCATCGCTCGACGGGCTCGACGTCGTCTTCTTGGCCCTGCCCCATGGGCAGTCCCAGAGCCTGGTACCCGACTTGGTCGACAAGGTGGGACTGATCGTCGACCTCGCCGCTGACTTCCGCCTCAAGGACCCTGGGTTGTATCCGACCTGGTACGGCGAGGCCCACGAGGTGCCCGAGCTGCTGTCGACCTTCGTCTACGGGCTGCCTGAGCTCTATCGCTCCGACCTGGTCGGGGCCACCAGGATTGCTGCCCCTGGCTGCTATCCGACAGCCACCTTGTTGGCCCTGGCCCCGCTGATCGAAGCCGGCGTCGTCGCCCTGCCTGGTGACGGTGGCGCTCCGGCCCTGATCGTGGATGCGGCCAGCGGCGTGTCCGGTGCTGGACGCGGCGCCAAGGAGAGTCTGAACTTTTCCGCCGTGGACGAGGACTTCGTGGCCTACGGGCTCCTCGAGCACCGCCACACCGCCGAGATGGAGCAGGGCCTCGGCACCAGCGTCCTGTTCACCCCGCACCTGGCCCCCATGGTCCGGGGGATCCTGGCCACCTGTTACGCCCGCCCTGTCGACCCAGCCGTACTCACCACGGAGGATGCCATGCAGATCCTGCACGATCGCTACGCCGACGAGCCCTTCGTGGTCGTCAGCCACGCCCCACCCTCGACCAAGGCGGCCAGCGGTTCCAATACCGCCCACCTGTCGGTCCGGGTCGACCCCCGCACCGGGTGGATCGTGGTGCTGTCCGCCATCGACAACCTGATCAAGGGGGCCGCTGGCCAGGCCGTGCAGTGCGCCAACATCGCTCTCGGGCTTCCTGAAGTCACCGGCTTGCCGGTGGTGGGGGTATTCCCATGAGCATCACCACCCCCAAGGGGTTCGTGGCCTCCGGCCTGGCTGCCGGCATCAAGGCCTCTGGCGCTCTCGACCTCGCACTGCTGGCCACCGAGGACGGACTGCCCGTTCCGACCGCGGCCACCTTCACCTCGAACCTGGCCGCCGCCGCACCGGTGCAGATCAGCCGGGCCCACATGGCTGCCAACGGGGGACGGGCCACGGCTGTGCTGGTCTCGAGCGGTAATGCCAACGCCGCTACTGGTGACCAGGGACGGGCTGATGCCACCGCTATGTGCGCCCAGACCGCAGCCGAACTCGGCGTGCCGGCCGACCAGGTGCTGGTGTGCTCGACCGGACTGATCGGCATCCCCCTGCCCATGGAGCCGATCGAAGGCGGCATCCCTCGCCTGGTGGCTACCCGTGCTGGTGGTCCCGATGCAGGAGCCGATGCGGCCCAGGGCATCTTGACCACGGATTCGGGACGCAAGGAGGTGCTGGTCACCTACCCAACCTTCACCGTGGCCGGCATGGCCAAGGGGGCGGGCATGCTGGCCCCCAACATGGCCACCATGCTGGCCTTCCTCACCACCGATGCTGCCATCGAGCCCGGCCCGCTGGCCGAACTGCTGCGCTCGGCTGTGGCCGACTCGTTCAACTCCATGTCGGTGGACGGCTGCACCTCGACCAACGACACGGTGATCCTGATGGCCTCGGGCAAGGCCGGGCCGTGCGACCCATCCATGGTGGCCGATGCCGTCACCGAGGCCTGTGCCGATCTTTCGCGCCAGATGGCCGCCGATGCCGAGGGCTCATCGACGATCTTCCAGGTGCAGGTACACGGTGCCCGCTCTGACGGCGAGGCCCACAAGGCTGCCCGCAAGGTGGCCGACTCCCTCCTGGTCAAGTGCTCCATCAACGGCGAGGATCCCTACTGGGGCCGGGTGGCCAGCGAGCTCGGCTCGGCCGGCGTCGACTTCGACATGGACAAGGTGACCATCTCCTATGGCGGCATGACCGTCTGCGAGGGCGGGATCCAGGTGCCCTTCGACGAGGCGGCGGTGGCAGCTCACATGGCCGGGTCGATGGTCTCCATCGAGTGCGACCTCCATCTGGCTGCCGGCACCGGCGTGGTGATGGGCGTAGAGCTCGGCTACGGCTACATCGACGAGAACAGGACCACCTCATGAGTGCTGCACCCACAGGGTCGAACCAGGGAGGCGGGGCCGACGGCGGAGCAGCCGACAAGGCCGCCGTATTGGTCGAGTCGCTGCCGTACATCCGTCGGTTCTTGGGCAAGGTGGTGGTCGTCAAGTACGGCGGCAACGTGCTGGCGGCCAAGCCCGGCCAGGACGCCGTCGACGAAGACGAGGCCCTGGCCAGCTTCGCCGAGGACATCGTGTTGATGCGCTCGGTCGGGATGCTGCCTGTCGTCATCCACGGTGGTGGGCCTCAGATCGGAGCGCTCATGGAGCGGGTCGGCAAGCAGGCCGAGTTCCTGGACGGTCTGCGGGTGACCGATGCCGACACCATCGACCTGGTGCGCATGGTGCTGGTCGGGAAGGTCAACCGCGACATCGTCAGCACTATCAACGTGCACGGAGCGTTGGCTGTCGGGCTGTCGGGTGAGGACGCCAACCTGATCAACGCCACCGCCCGGTCCGAGGCGCTCGGGTTCGTAGGCGACGTGGTCGACGTCGATCCGCTCATCGTTCACCAGCTGCTGGCCCAGGGTCTGATCCCGGTGGTGGCTACCATCGGCACCGATGCCTCGGGTCAGGCATTCAACATCAACGCCGATACGGCGGCCGGGGCTATTGCTTCGGCCCTCGAGGCGGAAAAGCTGGTCTTCCTCACCGACGTGGCTGGCCTGCGTTCGGATCCTGACGATCCAGCCACCCTGATGCATCGGGCCAGCGCCGACCAGCTCGATGCCATGGTGGCTTCGGGGGCGGCCAACGGCGGGATGATCCCCAAGGTAGAGGCGTGCGCCAAGGCCGTCCGTCATGGAGTGAAGCGCGCCCACATCTTGGACGGCCGGACCCCGCACGCTCTGCTGCTCGAACTCTTTACCGACGAAGGTGTGGGCACCATGGTGGGGGTCGACCTGTGAGCGCGGTGCCGGCCACGTCGGCGAGTACACCTGTGCCTGGTGCACCGGTCGGTGCCATCGACCGCTCGGCGCTCATGCACAACTACGCCGATCCGTTGGTCACGTTCGTGCGGGGCGAGGGCAGCACCCTGTATGACACCGAGGGGCGCCCGTATCTCGACTTTCTGTCCGGTCTGGCTGTCACTTCGCTCGGGCACGCCCATCCGGTGGTGGCCGAGGCCGTGGCCACCCAGGCTCGTACCCTCAGTCATGTCTCCAACCTGTTCGGCAATGTGGTCGGCCCCGACGTGGCCGTCACCCTCGACCGGCTGATCGGCGGGGGAGTGGAGCGTGCCGGCGGGCAGGTCTTCTTCGCCAACTCGGGGGCCGAGGCCATCGAGTGCGCCATCAAGCTGGCCCGCAGGTGGGCCGGACCGGACCGGTACACGGTGGTGTCCACCGACAACGCCTTCCACGGTCGCACTCTGGCCGCGTTGGCCGCCACTGGACAGTACGAAAAGCAGGCGGCATTCCTGCCCATGCCGGCCGGGTTCGACCACGTCCCCTACGGCGACCTCGATGCTATGGATGCCGCCTGCGATCCGGCTCGGGTAGCCGCCGTGCTGGTGGAGCCGATCCTGGGCGAGGCCGGAGTGGTGGTGCCGTCGTCGGACTATCTGGGCGGCCTCCGTCAACTGTGCACGGAACGGGGCATCTTGCTGATGGTGGACGAGATCCAGACCGGCCTGGGCCGCACCGGACGGTGGTTCGCCTTCCAGCACATGGGGATCGAGCCCGATGTCGTCACCATGGCCAAAGCACTCGGCAACGGCATGCCCATAGGTGCGTGCTGGGCCCGGGGCGAGGTGGCTGCCGCATTCGTGCCCGGCGACCACGGGAGCACCTTCGGCGGCCAGCCTCTGGCCATGTCGGCAGCACAGGCCACGTTGTCGGTCATGGAGGCCGAGGACGTGCCGGCCAAGGCGGCGGCCGCTGGTGCCCGACTGCGTGATGGTCTGGGACGTCTGCCCGGTGTGGCCTCGGTGCGCGGCGAGGGGCTATTGCTGGCTGTCGTGCTGGTCAACGACTTTGCCGGGCCGGCGTGTGCCGAAGCACTTCAAGGCGGTCTGGTGATCAACGCTCCCAAGCCCAATGTGCTCCGGTTCGCCCCGTCGTTACTGGTGTCAGACGCCGATATCGACCGAGCCTTGGGCATCTTGTCGCGCGTCTTGGCCCGGCTGCTGGCCTCGTTCGGCCCTGCAGGTGGTGCACCCGTCAGTGCCGTCACCAGTGCCGTCACCAGTGCCGTCACCGGCAACACCGCCACCGATGAGGGGGAGAACCATGGCTGATCACACGCAAGTCGGGACGACCCGCCACGTGCTCGAAATTGACGACCTCGGCCCCGACGGCCTCGAGGCCGTGCTGACGCTGGCCGAAGCGGATCCGGCGTCACTGCCTCGGAGCCTGGAAGGACAGGGCGTGGCCCTGGTGTTCGAAAAGCCCTCGGCGAGGACCCGCAACAGCTCAGAAATGGCTGTCGTGTCCCTGGGCGGTCACCCGGTCTACATCCAAGGTGCCGAAGTCGGCATCGATGTCCGCGAGACAGCCGAAGACGTGGCCCGCACCCTGGCCTGCTACCACCGGGTGCTGTGCGCCCGGGTCATGGATCACGGCAGCCTGGAGCGCATGGCGGCCGCCCTGGACGCAGCTGGTGTGGACGTCCCAGTAGTGAACCTGTTGTCGGACCGTGCCCACCCGTGCCAAGCGCTGGCCGACCTGTTGACCGTGCGCCAGCACTTCGGTGCCGATGGTGCCCGCGACCGAGTCATCACCTACGTAGGCGACGCCAACAACGTGTGGCGCTCACTGGCCCTGGCGGCGTCGATGGCCGGCATCGCCACGCGGGTGGCCTCTCCAGACGGCTTCGGCCCGTCGGCCGAGGACATCGCACTGGTGCGCTCCTTCGGGGGCGAGCTCATGGTCACGAACGATCCGATCGAGGCGGCCACGGGCGCAGATGTGCTCTACACCGACGTGTGGACGTCGATGGGCCAGGAGGACGAGGCGGCAGTGCGGGCCGCGGCCTTCGCTGGGTTCTGCATTGATGAGGCGCTGGTGGCTGGGTCTGCACCCGGGGCCCTGGTCATGCACTGCCTGCCCGCCCACCGAGGCGAGGAGATCAGCGCCGGTGCTGTGGATGGCCCCCAGAGCGTGGTCTGGCAGCAGGCGGCCAACCGGATGCACGCCATGCGCGGCCTCTTGGCCTGGGTGACGGAAGCCGGAGGGGACCGATGACCAAGGTGACTCGAGTGACCAAGCATCAGCGTCAGCACCGGATCACCAAACTGCTCGAGGCGAGTGCGGTCGGAAGTCAGGCCCACTTGGTGGAGCTGCTGGCCGCCGATGGCATCGAGGCCACCCAGGCCACGGTGTCGAGGGACCTCGAAGAGTTGGGCGCACTCAAGGTGCGCCTGCCGGGAGGCGAGACGGCCTACGCCCTGCCCGAGCTCCCGTCCCACCAGGTGGCCCCCGAGGATCACCTGAAGCGGGTGCTGGGGGAGTGGGTGGTCGAAGCCGACCACTCGGGCAACCTGATCGTGCTCCGCACCCCGCCCGGCTCTGCCCATGTCGTAGGCTCGGCGCTCGACCGGAGCGGGTTTGCCGGGATCATCGGTACCGTGGCCGGAGATGACACGGTGCTGGTGGTGGCTTCCGAGGCCACCGGCGGTGCCGACGTTGCCCATCGGTTGGCCGTGCTGGCCGGCCTCGAAGCTCCTACTGGCGCTGACGGGTCCGTGGCCTGAGCGGCCATGCCCGAAGAGTGATGAACGACGACATGAATCACCACATGAACGACCACACGAAGACCGAACATCTGCAACACGACAAATCGAAGAGTGACGAGACAAGGAGTCCGCGATGACCGAACGAGTAGTGCTGGCCTATAGCGGGGGACTCGACACCTCGATTGCTGTGCGGTGGCTGATGGAGAATCACGGGGTCGAGGTGATCGCCGTGGCCGTCGACGTGGGCCAGGCCGCCGAGACCGGTGGCGAGGACTGGGACGCCATCCGCAACCGGGCCATGGCCGCCGGCGCCATCGAGGCGACCGTGATCGACGCCCGGGCCGAGATGGCCGAGGAGTACTGCGTCCCCGCCATCCTGGCCAACGCCAAGTACGAAGGTAAGTACCCACTGGTGTCGGCCCTGTCGCGCCCGGTCATCGTCAAGCACCTGGTAGCCGAGGCCCGTCGCCACGGCGCCTCCTATGTGGCCCACGGCTGCACCGGCAAGGGCAACGACCAGGTCCGCTTCGAAGTCGGCACCCGCGCACTCGCTCCCGACCTCAACGTCCTGGCTCCGGCCCGGGTGTGGGGACTCACCCGTGAGGACTCCATCGAGTACGCCGCCAAGTGGGACATCCCGCTGACGGTCACCAAGGAGAAGCTGTACTCCATCGACGAGAATCTGTGGGGCAAGGCGATCGAGTGCGGCGTCATCGAGGACCCGTGGAACCGGCCGCCCGAGGACGTCTACACGATGACCGTGCCGACGGCCACGGAGCCGACAGAGATCACCATCGGGTTCGAGTCCGGCGTGCCGGTCTCCTTGGACGGACGCACCCTGTCGCCCGAGCCGCTCATCGCCGAGCTCAACCGGGTGGTCGGCTCGTATGGCTACGGCCGCCTCGACATGGTGGAGAACCGCCGGGTCGGCATCAAGAGCCGCGAGACCTACGAATGTCCGGCCGCTCTGGCCCTGCTGATGGCCCACTCCGACCTGGAGGACCTCACCTTGGAGCGCGACGTCCACCACGAGAAGGTGCGCCTCGAGCCCCGGTGGGCCGAGTTGGTCTACGACGGACTGTGGTTCTCGCCGCTCAAGCAGGCTCTCGACGCATTCTTCAAAGAGACCCAGAAGCACGTCAGCGGCGAGGTGCGCCTCCGTCTCGACCAGGGCCGGTGCTGGGTCGTGGGACGCCGCAGCCCGGTCAGCCTGTACGACCATGGACTGGCCACCTACGACGCCTCAGACACCTTCCGCCACCAGGATGCTGAGGGCTTCGTTCGCCTGTGGGGCCTCGGGGTCGCCACCTGGTCCGCCGTGCAAGAAGGGCGCGGCGGTACCGACGGCGCCGGACGATGACGCTCTGGCACGGCCGCCTGAGCGGCGGCACCGCCGATGTGGTCATGGACTACTCGGTCAGCATCCACTTCGATCAGCGTCTGGCTCGAGATGACATTGCTGGATCGCGGGCGCACGTCCGAGGTCTAGGCCGGGGCGGGCTGCTATCCGATGACGAAGTGACTTTGCTGCTCGACACGCTCGATGCCGTCGAGAAGGAGATCAGTGCCGGCACCTTCGCCTTCGTGCCTGACGATGAGGACATCCACACCGCCGTCGAGCGCCGGGTTACTGAGTTGGCCGGAGACGCGGGGGCCAAACTCCACACCGGACGGAGCCGCAACGACCAGATCGCCACCGACCTGCGGCTGTATGCCAAGAGAGAGCTGGCCGCAGTGGCCACCGAGGTGCTCGGGCTCCAAGACGTCCTGTTCACCCGAGCCAAGGAGGCGGGCGACATCTACCTGCCCGGCTATACGCACCTCCAGCGGGCGCAACCGGTGCTGCTGGCCCACCATCTCTTGGCCCACGGCTGGGCCCTGGCCCGCGATGTGGACCGTCTGGTGGCCACCGTGGCCCGGTTGGACGTATCGCCCCTCGGGGCCGGTGCACTGGCTGGATCCTCGTTGCCGCTCGATCCGGACGGCACGGCATCGGACCTTGGGTTCGGCGCCCGCTTCGAGAACTCACTGGATGCCGTGTCTGACCGCGACTTCGTGGCTGAGGCCCTATTCGATCTGGCCCTGCTGGGTGTCCATCTGTCGCGGATGGGCGAAGAGCTGGTGCTGTGGTCGACCGAGGAGTTCGGGTTCATCGTGCTCGACGACGCCTTTGCCACCGGCAGCTCCATGCTTCCCCAAAAGAAGAACCCGGATGTAGCCGAGTTGGCCCGAGGCAAGACCGGCCGGCTCATCGGCAACCTGACCGGGCTGCTGGTGACGCTGAAGGGCCTGCCGCTGGCTTACAACCGGGACCTCCAGGAGGATAAAGAGCCCCTGTTCGACTCTGTTGATCAGACCCACCTGGCCCTGGCTGCACTGTCCGGCCTGCTGTCCACGGTCACCATCAATGCTCAGCGGATGCAGGACGCAGCCAACGGCTCGTCGGTGGCTGCCGTCGATCTGGCCGAGTGGCTGGTCGAGCAGGGAATGCCCTTCCGCCAGGCCCACAGCGTCGTGGGCGGACTGGTCCACGACTCCCTGGAGCGCCACGTGCCCCTGGCTGAGTTGGTCGAGGCGCATCCGGCCCTGGGGGCCGAAGCAGTGGCACTGCTGGAGCCCGGGGTGGCTGTCACCCGACGTACAACGCCGGGGGGTGCCGGCCCGGCCGCGGTCGAGGTACAGATCGGACGATTCGACCGCCGGCTCGATGCGGACCGCATCCGGGTATCGGCTCTCGGCTGAGCGGAGCGGGACTGAGCCAGGTCGACTGCTGGCTCCCACGTGATTGAGCGAGGTAGACCCGGGCCCGGCCTACGCCCACAATCGGCGTTCCGGGTCAGCTCTCGGGTCTGCTCCCTCTGACCTCGCTTGCTCCCTCCGACCTCGTCTGCTCCCTCTGACCTCGCTTGCTCCCTCTGACCTCGCTTGCTCTACCACCGGCAACGCGGCGACTCCGGTGCTGTATCTGCCTGCCACCATGGCGGCCAAGCCCGAATCGATCGGCTCTTCTGTACTACTCAGCCACGTTGGTCGGTCGAGGACCCTTATGTGGCGACCTCGACGAGGTCAGTCTCCACGATGGTCATGGGGGAAGCAGCCAAGACGCGAGCCAGTGCTTCGGCGTCGATCCCTGAGGCCTCGAGCTGAGCCATCGACCTACGTCCTGTCATCGAGCGCAGTCGATCGAAGTCGGTCAGCCCACAGCCTTGGATCTGCTCGGCCAGGTCAGCGTCCATCTTGGCGATGTTGTGCAGCATGTACGCCGATCCGATGGCCAACGACGGATCGTCCTGGGCTCCGGGGCTACCCACGGCCAGGCGGATGTCGTGCTCGTGGGTGGCCATGTCCATCACCAACTGGTAGTTCCCTGGTTTGGGGATGTGAAGCAACATCGCATCGCAGGCTTCTCCAGAAGCGGCCCACTCATCGAGGAAAGCGTCCAGGGGCTTGCCACTGTGGCGATCGACCTGGGCCTGGGTCCAGGCTTCGGATCCGATCCCCTCGAGGCGGCCGTTGAGGAGGTCGTCGCACACGCCGTACATATGGCAGGCCAACTCTTTGGCCGTCCAGTCGGGACAGGTGGGGACGATCTGGGCCGCACGCTCCTCGCGGGTGCCACGCAGAACGCCAATGGTCCGGGTGCGGATACCGCCCATAGCGGCGACTACTTCGTCTGGGCGGTAAGGAGAATCCATAGCTGCAGCCTATGACCTCGCCCCTCCACTCAACTGCCTCCTACTGACTACACACGCCCCGAAGTGTCGGACGGAGTCACTCGGATCAGTAAAACCGTCAGCGGTTTGTCGCCCCTCAAGCATGCGGGAGGGCGTAGGGGCAACCTCTGGTGCCCGGGCCGGAGGCCGTGCTGGCTAGGGAGCGGTGACAGTCGGCGGGAACACGCCGATGTCGCCGCGCCACTCGAGGCCGCCGCTGATGGCCGAGTCGATGGCCGCGGCCACCTTGGCCCGAGCGGCATTGAGGGAACCGGCCTTGGCCACCACGGCCACCGAGCGCGAGGTGCCCAACGTCTCGTACTCGCCTGGGGCCAGTTCGATGGCCGACGAGAAGAGGATCTGAGCGCCGGCCGCTTCAGCGGCCTGCTCATCGACGGTGAAGCGGAACCGATCGGGGCTGGCTACCGGATACGGCGGGGCCACCAGGTAGGTCACCACGGACGCTTCGTCTGCGTAGACGAGGTCGCCGTCGGAGAGGGTGCCCGCGGCGATCTTCTCGAGGGCGCTGATCCAGTCCGACTCGAGGAGCGACATGATGTTCATCGCCTCGGGATCGCCGAAGCGGGCGTTGAACTCGATCACCCGCACGCCATCAGGCATGGCGAAGAACCCGGCGTTGACGCATCCCGAAAAGTGCCGGCCCTGGGCCCGGAGCAAGTCGAGCGCAGCCCTGGTGATCCGACACGCCTCGTCGTAGTGCGCCTGGGTGACGAAGGGGAAGAGACCGCCGGGTAGAGCGCACGAGCCCATGCCGCCCGTGCCCGGGCCGGTGTCGTGTTCGAACCGGTAGGGGTAGTCGTAGGTGGCCGGAGGAAAGACAGTGTGGGTCCCGTCGGTGATGGCCTGGATCGTGAACTCGGGCGAGTCGATCTTCTCTTCGATGTGCACCGAGGCCTCGGGCGAGCTGCGGATGACCTCTTTGGCGTACTCGGCGGCGGCAACATTGTCGGCCAGGTGTGGGCCGACCACTCGCACGCCCTTGCCGGCGGTGAGGCCGACGGGCTTGATGACCACAGGACCGCCCCCGGCCACCCGCTCAACGGCGGCCACCACATCGTCTTCGGCATCGACGACGACGTAGCGAGGGTTGGCGTCGGGGGCTATCTCGGATACGACCTGGCGGCAGAAACTCTTGTTCCACTCGATTTCGGATCCGGCCCGGGTCGGGCCGACAGTGCGGACCCCGGCGGCCTGGAGGGCATCGACCACTCCGGCAGCCAGTGGCTCGTCGCTGCTGACCAGGGCCAGGTCGACGGTGTGCTCGACAGCGAAGGCGGTGATTGCTACTGGGTCGACCACTTTGCCCAGGGCGAAGGCGCCGCCGGTGCGCTCGACCAGTCGGGCGATGGAGGGGTTCACATGGCCCATGAAGGCGAACAGCGTGGAGGACTCTGCCATCCGAGAGGCCAGCGCGGCCTCTCGACCACCGTGTCCGACGATCAAGCTCTTCATGGACATCTCCGGTCTCGGGCTGGTGCGGCGCAAGGTACCTGGACTTCATAGTCCGGTCAAGAGAGCCCGCCGCACTGGTGTGGCAGGCGTAGGGCCAGAGCCAGGGCCTGCACCATTGGCTCGGCGCGGACCTGCAAGGCTGATCCCGTGGTGCTGCTCTTGATCGTTGGATTCCTGGCCGGCCTGGTCACCGGTCTGTCGCCGTGCATCCTGCCCGTCCTTCCGGTGATATTCGCGTCCGGGGCGGCCAGCGGCCTCGAGGAGCCGAGTGATGCGCCCGAGGGGGCGATTGCTGCGGAGGCGGGGGAGTCAGTACCGCCGGGGACCCTGTTGACTGCACGGGCACGGGTGGGTGCCACCCGACGGCATCGGCGGCCATTCTCCGTGGTCGCCGGGCTGGTCCTCAGCTTTTCTGCGACCACCCTGCTCGGCTCGTGGCTGCTCGGGAGCCTGGGCCTGCCGCTCGACTTCCTGCGGTGGGCCGGGATCGCGGTATTGGCCCTGCTGGGTGCCGGGCTCCTGGTGCCGGCGGTGGGGGAGTTACTCGAGCGTCCGTTCGTCCGGTTGACGGCCGGCCGTGAGGTGGCCGAAGGTGGCGGGTTCGTCCTCGGGCTCAGTCTCGGTTTGGTGTTCGTCCCGTGCGCTGGCCCGGTCCTGGCGGCCATCACGGTGGTGGGAGCCGAGCATCGGGTCGGGTGGTCGGCGATTCTGCTGACACTGGCCTTTGCCGCCGGGGTGGCGGTCCCGCTACTCGGCTTCGCCCTGGCCGGCCAGTACCTGGCCGCACGGATGCGTGCCGTGCGCGACCATGCGGCCGCCGCTCGTCGGGTGATCGGAGCGGTGCTGGTCGTCACCGCCGTGCTGCTAGCCGCCAATGCGACCGACGGCATCCAGCGCCTCGTGCCCGGGTACACCGATGCACTGACGAGCAACTTCGAGTCCAACGGATCGTCTCGCCAGGCTCTGGCCGCCGTGACGGGCAGGGCGTCCAAGGGATCGTTGGCCAACTGCACCGATGCCAGCGCAGACCTGCAGTCCTGTGGTGCCGCACCGGCCTTCACCGGCATCACCTCCTGGCTCAATACTCCTGGTGGCAAGCCCCTGACCCTTCCTGGGTTGCGGGGGCGGGTGGTGCTGGTCGACTTCTGGACCTACTCGTGCATCAACTGCCAGCGGTCCCTGCCCCACGTCGAAGCCTGGAACGCGGCCTACGCCCAGGCCGGCCTGACCGTGGTGGGCGTGCATACCCCCGAGTTCGCATTCGAGCATGTGGTCTCCAACATCACCCAGGGGGCAGCACAACTGGGCGTGCGCTACCCGATCGCCGTCGACAACGACTACGGGACGTGGAACGCCTACCAGAACAACTACTGGCCAGCGGAGTATCTGATCGATGCCACCGGGACTGTCCGCCATGTCGGATTTGGCGAAGGCCACTACGCCCAGACCGAGACGTTCATCCGTCAGCTGCTGTTGGCGGCGGACCCCAAGGTGGTCCTACCGCCTCGGACCGATGTGCCCGATTCGGGTCCCTTGGCTCCCACCACGCCCGAGACTTACCTGGGGTATCGCCGCAGCGAACCGAACCTGGCCGGTGAGAACGTGCAGCAGGATGCGATGGCCGACTACTCGGCTCCCGAGACCATTCCCCAGGACACATTCGCTTTCGGTGGGCAGTGGAAGGTGGGTTCGGAGGGGGCGGTGGCTGGCAAGGGGGCCACACTGCTGCTGCGGTTCCGAGCCCAGAACGTCTACCTGGTCCTGGGCGGGCAGGGAACGGTGCAGGTGAGCATCGACGGCAAGCCCAGTTCCCCGGTGGTCGTGTCCGGTGTACCGAGGCTCTACCAGCTGGTCGGACCAGGAGAATCTCGCCAGGGCCTGCTTAGGCTGGTGGTTCCTGCAGGGGTGGAAGCGTTTGCCTTCACCTTCGGGTAGCTCGTGATCGGAGCTGGGTGAGGAGGTTCGGATCCTGACAACGGGTCGCTGATCTGTTGCACTGGCCGCTGAGCGCCTGATGCAGAAGCCTCTTTCCCTCACCCCCACGGGGCCAAACCAAGGCTGCGTAGTGCAGGGGGCGCGGTACAGGCACCTAGCGCCATACTGGGTGTAGCCCCTAGGCAGCCCTACTACATTGCCCCTCGCTAGGCACCCTAGTCGTGCCCTTCGGTCCGCCCAGGCACAGAAATTGCCAGGTTGCGGCACGCGGCAGCCAGGATCCGTGTATAGTCGGTCCTTCGCAACGAGTCGCCCTTCTCGGACCGGGAGTAATCCCACCCCGATTGACATGCCGGCTTCGATGCGTTAGTGTTACCAGTCCCGGTGAACGCCCCTAGGGGTGGCGCCAGGCAACTGCAGCCTGAGGCTCTGCCTCTATCTGCGGTCACTCCGGCACCAACACCTCACGGTGTGTGCCCGGTTGCTCCTTGAAAACGGAATAGTGATAGCCAAAAGTCAGTGCGGGCGATCGCGGGGTAACTCGAGATCGCCAGTCAATTCAAAGCATTGAACGGACAACAACATCTGTTCTTTGCCAGTACTCAGTAGACCTCGAGGATCAGTGTCCTCTTGGTCTGCTCTTCGATTTTGGTCAAGCCTTCGGGTTTGGCTGAGGTCTCAATGGAGAGTTTGATCCTGGCTCAGGACGAACGCTGGCGGCGTGCCTAACACATGCAAGTCGAACGAGATTCAGTTTGTAGCAATACTTACGAAGATCTAGTGGCGAACGGGTGAGTAGCACGTGAGCAACCTGCCCCGAAGACCGGGACAACACCGGGAAACCGGTGCTAATACCGGATACCCCCACCGAGTCGCATGGCTTGGTGAGGAAATGGATTCCGCTTCGGGAGGGGCTCGCGGCCTATCAGCTTGTTGGTGAGGTAACGGCTCACCAAGGCTTCGACGGGTAGCTGGTCTGAGAGGACGATCAGCCACACTGGGACTGAGACACGGCCCAGACTCCTACGGGAGGCAGCAGTGGGGAATCTTGCACAATGGGCGAAAGCCTGATGCAGCAACGCCGCGTGAGGGACGAAGGCTTTCTGAGTTGTAAACCTCTTTCAGCAGGGACGATTGTGACGGTACCTGCAGAAGAAGCCCCGGCCAACTACGTGCCAGCAGCCGCGGTAATACGTAGGGGGCAAGCGTTGTCCGGATTTATTGGGCGTAAAGAGCTCGTAGGCGGCTTGGCAAGTCGGATGTGAAACCTCCAGGCTCAACCTGGAGTCGCCATTCGATACTGCCATGGCTAGAGTTTGGTAGGGGACCACGGAATTCCTGGTGTAGCGGTGAAATGCGCAGATATCAGGAGGAACACCAGCGGCGAAGGCGGTGGTCTGGGCCAATACTGACGCTGAGGAGCGAAAGCGTGGGGAGCGAACAGGATTAGATACCCTGGTAGTCCACGCCGTAAACGTTGGGCACTAGGTGTGGGGACCTATCGACGGTTTCTGTGCCGCAGCTAACGCATTAAGTGCCCCGCCTGGGGAGTACGGCCGCAAGGCTAAAACTCAAAGGAATTGACGGGGGCCCGCACAAGCGGCGGAGCATGTGGCTTAATTCGATGCAACGCGAAGAACCTTACCTGGGCTTGACATTTAGGGAAAAGCCATAGAGATATGGTGTCCTTCGGGGTCCTAAACAGGTGGTGCATGGCTGTCGTCAGCTCGTGTCGTGAGATGTTGGGTTAAGTCCCGCAACGAGCGCAACCCTTATTCTATGTTGCCAGCGCGTAATGGCGGGGACTCGTAGGAGACTGCCGGGGTCAACTCGGAGGAAGGTGGGGACGACGTCAAGTCATCATGCCCCTTATGTCCAGGGCTGCACACATGCTACAATGGCAGGTACAACGGGTCGCTAATCCGCGAGGAGGAGCTAATCCCCAAAGCCTGTCTCAGTTCGGATCCCAGTCTGCAACTCGACTGGGTGAAGTCGGAGTCGCTAGTAATCCCGGATCAGCAACGCCGGGGTGAATACGTTCCCGGGCCTTGTACACACCGCCCGTCACACCACGAAAGTCGGCAACACCCGAAGCCGGTGGCCCAACCTTTTAGGAGGGAGCCGTCGAAGGTGGGGTCGGTGATTGGGGTGAAGTCGTAACAAGGTAGCCGTACCGGAAGGTGCGGCTGGATCACCTCCTTTCTAAGGAGTCACTGTCTGGACCATCCCGGTTCAGATACTCCTAGTCGATCACTGGCTACTCGCTGTCAGCTGTATCCCGCCCCTGGCGGACCGCACCTCTTCGGAGGTCCCGTCCATCAGGCAGTGGGCCCTGCGGTTGGCTGTGGGCATCACTATTCCGTTTTGAGGGAGTGACCTCTAGTTCCTGCTCTGTTGAGCAGCCTGGAGCGATATCCAATCCCTCCGAAGCGATGCCGGCCGACCCTCGAGGTCCGCCCGGCCGCTCGTCCGCCCGAAAGGCACCAGTTCACCGGTCTATTTTTAGGTGTTCACGGTCCCCTGCGGGCGTTGTACGCCCCTTGAGAATTCCATAGCGAGCACGAGCATCTATGTTCTCCAAGTTATAAAGAGTCAACGGCGGATGCCTTGGCGCCTGAAGCCGAAGAAGGACGTGGGAGGCTGCGATAAGCCACGGGGAGCTGCCTACCAAGCGCGGATCCGTGGATGTCCGAATGGGGAAACCCGGCACCCGTCATGGGGTGTCACCCTGGTCTGAACGCATAGGACCAGAGGAGGGAACCGGGGGAATTGAAACATCTCAGTACCCCGAGGAGAGGAAAACAACAGTGACTCCCTGAGTAGCGGCGAGCGAAACGGGATGAGCCTAAACCGTGTTGGTGTTAAAGCCTGATGGCGTTGCCAATGCGGTGTTGTGGGAGCCGATGGAAGGTGCATCAGAACCTTCACAGAGTTACAAAACCAATTGCATAGTGGAAGCATCCAGGAAAGATGCGCCGAAGAGGGTAACAGCCCCGTACGCGAAATGCATTGGACTCTGATCGGATTTCCCGAGTAGCGCCGGATCCGGGAAAGCCGGCGTGAATCTGCGAGGACCACCTCGTAAGGCTAAGTACTCACAGGCGACCGATAGTGAACTAGTACCGTGAGGGAAAGGTGAAAAGTACCCCGGGAGGGGAGTGAAATAGTACCTGAAACCGTTGACTTACAATCAGTCAGAGCGTCGTTAGCACTTCGGTGCTAGCCGTGATGGCGTGCCTTTTGAAGAATGAGCCAACGAGTTACGGTGTGTGGCGAGGTTAACCAGAGATGGGGAGCCGAAGCGAAAGCGAGTCTTAATAGGGCGAATTAGTCGCATGCTGTAGACCCGAAGCCGAGTGAGCTAGCCATGGGCAGGCTGAAGCGGGGGTAAGACCCCGTGGAGGGCCGAACCCACCCTGGTTGAAAACAGGGGGGATGACCTGTGGTTAGGGGTGAAAGGCCAATCAAACTCGGTGATAGCTGGTTCTCCCCGAAATGCATTTAGGTGCAGCGTTGGGCGTTCAGCATCGGAGGTAGAGCACTGAATGGGCTAGGGGGCCTACAAGCTTACTGACCCCAATCAAACTCCGAATGCCGATGCTTTAGAGCCTGGCAGTGAGACTACGAGGGATGAGCTTCGTTAGTCGAGAGGGAAACAGCCCAGACCGCCAGCTAAGGCCCCTAATTATTAACTAAGTGGAAAACGATGTGGGAACGCGAAGACAGCCAGGAGGTTGGCTCAGAAGCAGCCATCCTTAAAAGAGTGCGTAATAGCTCACTGGTCGAGTGGTCCTGCGCGGACAATGTAACGGGGCTCAAGTTAATAGCCGAAGCTGCGGATTTCCGTTTTACCTGAACTTGTTCGGGAATTATGAAACGGGAGTGGTAGGGGAGCGTCGATCCTGCTGAGAAGCGGCGGTGTAAACCGTCGTGGAGCGTGGTCGAGTGAGAATGTTGGTATGAGTAGCGAGAGAGGGGTGAGAAACCCCTCCGCCGTAAGCCCAAGGGTTCCTGGGGAAGGCTAATCCTCCCAGGGTAAGTCGGGAGCTAAGGCGAGGCCGAGAGGCGTAGTCGATGCACAACTGGTTGATATTCCAGTACTTCCGTGTCCGCGCCCAATCCAATTTTGATGTCCTAAGGGGCTGTCCTTCGGGGCGAACCGACCGACTCATAGGCGGATAGCGAAGGAGGGACGCAGGAGGGTAGGTGAGCCCAGGCGTTGGTTGTCCTGGGGTAAGCGTGTAGGGAGAGGTCTAGGCAAATCCGGACCTCATGAATCCTGAGACGCGATGCCGAGCCGTAACAGGCGAAGTCACTAATCCCATGCTGCCGAGAAAAGCTTCTAGCGAGCTGGCACGGAACCCGTACCCCAAACCGACACAGGTGGGCGGGTAGAGAATACCAAGGCGATCGGGAGAACTGTGGTTAAGGAACTCGGCAAAATACCTCCGTAACTTCGGGAGAAGGAGGGCCTCACTAGGATGATGAACTTCGCGTTCTGAGTCTGAAGAGGCCGCAGAGAATAGGGGAAAGCGACTGTTTACTAAAAACACAGGAGCGTGCGAAGTCGTAAGACGATGTATACGCTCTGACGCCTGCCCGGTGCCGGAAGGTTACGGGGAAAGGTTAGCCTTCGGGCGAAGCTTTGAACCTAAGCCCCGGTAAACGGCGGCCGTAACTATAACGGTCCTAAGGTAGCGAAATTCCTTGTCGGGTAAGTTCCGACCTGCACGAATGGCGTAACGACTTTCCTACTGTCTCAACCACAGACCCGGCGAAATTGAATTACGAGTAAAGATGCTCGTTAGCTGCATCAGGACGGAAAGACCCTGTGGACCTTTACTACAGCTTGCTGTTGAGTTTTAGTTCATATTGTGTAGGATAGGTGGGAGACTTTGAAGCATTGGCGCCAGCTAGTGTGGAGTCAACCTTGAAATACCACCCTTTATGTGCCGGAACCCTAACCTCGGCCCGTTATCCGGGTCAGGGACAGCGTCAGGTGGGTAGTTTGACTGGGGCGGTCGCCTCCTAAAATGTAACGGAGGCGCCCAAAGGTTCCCTCAGACTGGTTGGCAATCAGTCGTCGAGTGCAATGGCACAAGGGAGCTTGACTGCGAGACCTACAAGTCAAGCAGGTGCGAAAGCAGGGCATAGTGATCCAGCGGTTGCTTGTGGAAGCGCCGTTGCTCAACGGATAAAAGGTACCCCGGGGATAACAGGCTCATCTTCCCCAAGAGTCCATATCGACGGGAAGGTTTGGCACCTCGATGTCGGCTCGTCGCATCCTGGGGCTGAAGCCGGTCCCAAGGGTTGGGCTGTTCGCCCATTAAAGCGGTACGCGAGCTGGGTTTAGAACGTCGTGAGACAGTTCGGTCCCTATCCGATGCAGCCGTAGGAGATTTGAGGAAGGCTATCCCTAGTACGAGAGGACCGGGATGGACGAAGCTCTCGTGTGCCAGTTGTCCTGCCAAGGGCACGGCTGGTTAGCGACCTTCGGGTGGGATAAGCGCTGAAAGCATCTAAGCGCGAAGCTCGTTCCAAGATTAAATCTCCCACAGGGTTAACCTGGTAAGGCCCGTGGCCAGACGACCACGTTGATAGGCCGGAAGTGTAAGTGCGGTAACGCATTCAGCTGACCGGTACTAATCGGCCGAGGGCTTGGGAACTTGCTCGTGCTCGCTATGGAACGCTCAGGGTGACCTTTATGGTCACACCGAGCCTTGAGGTCGACCCCCTTTGTGGGGTACCGACTTCGGCTCGAGGGCGCACAGTTTCCGGTGGCCATGGCGGCGGAGTTACACCCGTTCCCATTCCGAACACGGCAGTTAAGCCCGTCAGCGCCGATGGTACTTGGGGGGTAGCCCCCTGGGAGAGTAGGACGCCGCCGGAATTTCTAAGACAACAGCCCTCCGCTCTGCGGGGGGCTGTTGTCGCGCCCGGGGGTCGGTGGTGCTGGCACCGGTTGACTCATGGCTCCGGGGTCCGGGGTCGGTGGTTCGGGGTTCGGGGTCCGTGGCCCGCGGTCCGGTTTCCGGGGTCGTGCATGGGGGACGGCTGGGGTGCTTGGCGTTGACTACACCAGCCCGTGCCCCCACGGCCGGCCTGGTCCCGTCCCCGGCGGGCAGGCGAACACCCCGCTCGAGGTGTGCTCCAGGTAGGTGGAGAGAGAGTCCTGGGAGGCCAGCCTCCGCTGGATGGGGACGAACTGGCGGCCAGGATCTTTTTGGAAGCAGATGAAGAACAGCCCGGCATCGAACTGCCCGGTGGACGGATCTACCCCGTCGACGAAGCTGTAGCCCCGACGCAGGATGACTGCACCGTGGTTGGTGGATGGGGCGGCCGTTCGGATATGCGCCCCCTGGGGGATGTGGGCCTGTCCGAAGTCGTCGATGGCGGTCAGGTCGACACGGTCGTGCTCGTGGGTCTTACCAAGGGGCGCCCCGGTGGACTTCACCCGTCCGATGGTCCGCTCCTGTTCCCCCAGGGTGCTCCGGTCCCATGCTTCCATGTGGACGCGGATCCGGCGCGCCACCAGATACGAGCCTCCCACCATCCACGGTTGATCCCTTTCGTCGTCGACCCATACATGTCGCTTCATGGCCGCGGCATCGGTCGGGTCGAGGTTGTGGGTGCCGTCCTTGAAGCCGAGCAGATTGCGGGGTGATTCGGCCTGGGCCCCGGACGACGCTGTGCGACCGAATCCGACTTGGAGGTTGCGCAGTACGGCTGCACCCAGACCCAGCCTGGCCAGGTTGTGGACGGCATGGAAGGCCACCTGGGCATCGTGGGCGCAGGCTTGGATACAAAGGTCGCCCCCGGATGCTGCCGGGTCGAGGGCATCGCCAGGAAACGGCGGTAGGTCGATCAGGGCTCGGGGACGCCGGTCGGCTAATGCGAACCGATGGTCGAACAGAGAGGGGCCGAACCCGATGGTGAGGCTCAGACGTGAGGCGTGCAGGTCTTGGGCCTCCCCGGTGTCGGCTGGTGGGTCGAACAGACCAGAGGGCCCGAGTAGCAACCGGCCTGACGTCATTCGCTCGGCCGCCGTGGTCCACGTGGCGAGGAGGTGAGCCAGGCCGGCCCGATTGGCAGCGGTCACGTCGAAGGTGGCGAACACCAGACGCGCCTGCTCAGGGGTGGTGATGCCCTGTTGGTGAGGACCGTGGAAGGGGAGTGAACCGCCAGTATGTTGAGGCCCGGTCGCCGCATCCGCAGCCCCCACTGGTCCGGCGGCCGTGGCCGCCGCGGCGAAGGCCGCCACGCCCCCCCCGGCCAGTAATCGGCGCCGGCTGAACTCGGGTCCTCTTTCCCGACCTCCATCTCGACCCCCGCCGTCACCCCGACTCACGACGGCGCCCCTGCGGTGCCGTACGGGGTGAGCCGGGCGGCCAGGCGGGCCAGCGTGGAGGCGGTGGCATCGAGCGCCTGGGACAGGCCCAGCCGATCTCCGGCGGCCACTGTCGTGTCCGCAGTGGTGGTGGGCGGACCCAGCCGAGCGATCCGGGCGGACAGGTCGTCGAACTGCCCGTGCACGGTGGTGGTCAGTCCGGGAGAGACCAAGCGACCCAGTGGCTCGATGGTGGAGAACGACCGACGGGCAGCATCGATGGTGGCGGCCACATCGACCAGACCGAGGTGGGACCAGTGCGCCTGGCTGTGGGGAAGGGCCACATCGACTGCCCAAGTGAGCTGGTCGACGGCCACCACGGCGATGGCCTCGGGCCCGAGACGCTCCCTCGACAACAAGTACTGGGCCACCGGCGCCTGCCCAGCTAGCGCGTCGACATCAGCGGCCAACGGTCCAGAACCCCACAGGTCGCGCTCTACCGCGTGGAGCCCGCCGAAGGACTGCCCCGGTGGGACATCGGAGGCCAGCTCGTCGAGGGTGGAGGCGTTGACGGCGTTGCCCGATTGTAGGACCCGGAACGAGTCGTAGGCGGCTTGGGCGGCCAGCTGCGCGGCCCGGGCACCAGCTATGTCGCTGGAAGCCACCGCGAACTGCAACGCCGTCACTGCCGCCACGAACGCCGCCGTAGAGGCGTTGACCATGTTGGCGAAATCGTGAGTGGCGGCCACGGCTGCCTTGGTGGTGGCCAGCGCCCCGTCGGCCACCACGGAGCCATATCGAGAGGTCACGCCGGCCGCCGGGCCCGCTGTGGGTCGAGTGGCGGGGGCTGACTGATGGGCGCTGGTGGCGCAGGCGCCAGTCATCAGGGCCACCAGGGCGAGGACAACTAGGGGCGCCCAGCGCCTCCGAGGGCAAAATGTGGGCTCGATCGTGGGGATCGACCTGGTAGTGGGGGTCGTGGAGGTCATGAGAGAAGGGCGGTCCGCGCCTGCAGCAAGGGTAGGGGACGGGACCGCAGTGTGGTCGGCACCAGGTGGGCCCTGGATACCGGTCGGTGCGCAGGTACACTGGTGCCATGTCTCCCAGCACTCCCTCTGGATCGCCGCGCCCGCGTTCGTCAGGAAGCGGTCCGCGGTCTTCGTCGGGTCGCCCCACCGGCGGGTCCGGCGGATCCGGCGGGTCGCGTTCGGGTGGCGCAGGTAAGCGCCCCAGCAGCTCAGGTGGCAGCTCCGGTGGCAGTTCCGGTGGCGGTTATGGGGGTTCGGGACGTTCGGGATCAGGCGGATATGCCGGCGACCGCAACTCGTCGGGCTCGGGCTCGGGGGGATCGAGCGGAC